>VOFG01004017.1_pt1 | contig 45746 bp, 67 predicted proteins | sample 5384171 | NCBI WGS metagenome assembly VOFG01 (sample SAMN12384726, study PRJNA508395) | human gut metagenome | isolation source: healthy gut F | host: Homo sapiens
GCTTCCGGTGGTTCGTGACGCTGACGCTCGACCGGGGAGAATCGACCGGTATGACGTCGGCAGATCAGGTGATGGACAGCCTTGTGCGCCGCCGTGGGCTGGCGTATGTCGCTTGTGCGGAACGGCACAAGGACAGGCTCATCACTTCCACGGCTTCTTCACGGACGCCGTCCGGGCCGTGGATAGCGGCCATACGGACGGCGCGGGTCGCCAAGGTCATAACCTGCCGGAGTGGACGCTGGCTTCTCGACCCGATAGAGCTGTGCGGCACGTACAGCTCGGCGGTCGAACGATGTGCACAATGCGTCCGCAAACAGGATGAGAAGATAGGTGGGAGGTGGTTTATTCCGGTGGAAACTGGCGAAGCCAGCTGTCTCATATCCCGACGTCGAGTGGCGCGAAGCGCACGAGGCAGGCGGGTATGAGTTCAGCGTTGGCAGGGAGCGCGCGTATGTGATTTTGAGGGGCGAGAATCTGACGGCTGAATTGATTTTACTTTTTTTGGACTGTCAAACGCTCATCGGCTAAACGCCCGCTGAACCGGCATAATTGCCGCTGAAATCCGCATGTTTTCCGGCTAAATGCCCGCTGGCCGGAATTTTCCATGAAATTCTCGCGGGCGAGAAATTATGTGGAGGTTTTTGGAAATGACAACGGAATACCTTTTGAACGAGCAGATGGAACACGTTTTGTCGGCGCTGACGCCGTCAAATCGTCTGGTGATGCGCGTCTGTTTACATACGGGGCTGCGCGTCGGTGACGTTTTGGCACTGCGAACAGAGCAGCTTCTGACGCCGCAGTTTTTGGATTACGGAGCAGAAGACCGGGAAGCGGCGGCGCGTGAATCTGACGAACGAACTGTTTGAGCAGCTGCGTGACGCAGCGGGGCCGGAGTGGGTGTTCACGAGCCGCTGCGACCGGACGAAGCATCGCACGCGGCAAGCCGTTTGACGGATGTGAAGCGCGCCGCCAAGGCTTTTCGGCTTGAACAGAACGTGGGGACGCACTGGCGCGGAAGGTCTACGCCGTAGACCTGATGCAGAAATATGGCGACATCGACCGGGTGCGGCGCGCGCTGAATCACAGCAGCGAATCCGTCACGCTGCTCTATGCGATGGCGGATATGCGGCTCGCGCGAAGTACAGAAGAGAAACGCCGCCGCCCGTGAATTTACACGAGCGACGGCGGGTCGATTGAAAAAAACACTTGACGAGCGGCGGTTTTTGCGGTATTCTGAGACCGAAAGGAGGGCGCGGAATACCGCATGCAGAGCGGCCATCATTCAGCCGGGCGCGAAACGCAGCAAAACCATCATTTTGTTGGCGTTCGGGGTCTGGGCCTTTTTCTTTGAAAATCCGAACGCAACAAAATAAAAATTTTGTTGCGTTAGAGGAGGAGAATTCAGCGGATCGGTCGTACAAGGCGGCAGACGTTCTATTGATAAACCAATTATACTATTTTTGACAAAGGTTTTGCAATAGGACGTGCTGTGTCCGGATTTTGTTGTTTTCTTGATTTTGATGTTTTTCCTGTATTCCCCCTTGGATTTTCTGTGTTTTTTAAGAACGGGCAAAAACAACTTTACATTTCGGCTTACCCATGCTATAATGAAAAAAATTTTGATTTGAAATGAGGTGCTTTTATGGGTTATGCCGTAAAACGGATCGGCGTACTGACCTCCGGCGGTGACTCGCCCGGCATGAACGCAGCGGTGCGCGCAGTGGTACGTACAGCGGATTTGCTCGGGATCGACTGCATCGGCATCCGCCGCGGCTACAACGGTCTGATCAACGGAGATTTTGTCAAGCTGGACGCCGACAGCGTCTCGCACATCATCAATCGCGGCGGCACCATTCTCTATACGGCGCGCAGCGACGAATTCCCGACGGAGGAAGGCCAGCAAAAGGCGGTTGCGACCTGTAAGCTGCTGGGGCTGGAAGGCATTGTCGCTATGGGCGGCGATGGCACGTTCCGCGGTCTGCTGGAGCTGTCGAAGCACGGCATTTCCGTTGTTGGTGTCCCGCAACGATCGACAATGATATCGTCTGCACGGATTACACGATCGGCTACGACACCGCCGCCAATACGGCCGTGGAGGCCATCGACCGTTTGCGCGACACGATGCAGTCGCATGAGCGCTGCTCCGTCGTGGAGGTCATGGGCCGCAACGCGGGCCACCTCGCACTGTATGTCGGTTTGGCGACCGGCGCAACGGCGGTTCTGGTGCCGGAGAAGGAGTTCAATTTCCAGCGTGATGTTGTCGAGCGCATCCGCCTGGCCAGACTCAGCGGCAAGACGCACTTCATGATCATTGTGGCCGAGGGCGTTGGCAGCGCCGTAGAGATCGGCAAGCAGATCCACGAGGCGCTGGGACTTGACCCGCGTGTGACGATTCTGGGTCACATTCAGCGCGGCGGCACGCCCTCCGCGCGCGACCGCGTCATGGCGACCAGCATGGGCTATCACGCGGTGATGGCGCTGGCCGAGGGCAAGACGAACCGCGTCATCTGCTCGCAGGCCGGTAAGATGGTCGATCTCGACATTGTCGAGGGACTTGCCATGAAGAAGAGCCTCGATTCCCAGCAGTATGAAGCGATGGAGGCCATGACCGGCATCGGCAACTGAGCCTCTCCCCTTTTCATCAAACGCTCCGGCAGAATTTCTGCCGGAGCGTTTTTCTGTCATATTGCTCCGCTGTGTGCATATACTGGTTGGGTAGTGAATTTCAACGAGGAGGACAGAACATGACAGCTTTTTACAACGTTCCGCCGAACGGCGACATTGACGACCTGATCTTTGCCGAGCTGGACTATGAGATCAGCCGCAGATAGTTGTCCGCACGAATTCAAACGGCACACGCTGTGTGCCGTTTTGCCTCTTTACAGATGGTTTTTTTCGGGTATAATACCATAGATAATGATGGAAGTGTGGATATCACGTATGATCGAATTTGATGAATACAAAGTAAAGCTCAATAATATTCATCCGAAATCATGTACACCCACTGGGTCGAAGGTCACGGCTTGAGCTACAAAATTCTCGACTATCTCGACGGCGACGAGGCAGGCATCAAATCCGCCAGCATTCTCGTTGAGGGCACAAACGCCTACGGACTTCTCAAGAGCGAAAACGGCGTGCACCGGCTCGTGCGCGTCTCCCCCTTTGACGCGAACGCCCGCCGCCAGACCTCGTTTGCGGCTGTGGAAGTGATTCCCGAAATCGCGGACGACACGAAGGATGTGGACATTCGTCCGGAGGATATCGAAATGCAGGTCTACCGTTCCTCCGGCGCGGGCGGTCAGCACATCAAAAAAACATCCTCGGCTGTGCGCCTGATCCACAAGCCGACCGGCATTGTCGTCTCCTGCCAGACGCAGCGTGACCAATTCCAGAACAAGGAGACCTGCATGCGCATGCTCCGCTCGAAGCTGATCGAAATCAAGGAGCGCGAGCATCTCGACAAGATCTCCGACATCAAGGGCACCCAGCTCAAGATCGAATGGGGCAGCCAGATCCGGAACTACGTCTTCATGCCCTATACGCTGGTCAAGGACACACGCACAGGCTTTGAAACGTCGAACATCAATGCCGTCATGGACGGCGACCTCGACGGCTTTATCAACGCCTACCTCACCTGCGCTGCCACCAACACATGGGTCACAAAATCGTAATTTCTCGCACATTTTGTGGTTTTGCAGGAAAAAGTTCTTGCAATACGCCATTGTTTGTGGTATGATTTTATTTGCTATGTAAAGGCATTTCTGCCTTTTTGAATGGAAATGCATTTCGGCGAGCCGCCTGCCGGTGAAGGACGGCAATTACGTTTGGAGGAAATTATGACTGCTCTTCACACTGTTCTGACCGTTATTCAGGTTATTCTCGCCGTCGCGCTCGTCGCGATCGTGACGCTCCAGTCCGGCAAAAGCGCGGGTCTGTCCTCTGCCATTGCCGGCAGCGACAACAGCTTCATGGGCAAGAACAAGTCCAAGGCGCTCGACGCGAAGCTTGCTGGCGCTACCAAGTGGATTGGCGCTGCGTTCCTGGTCCTGACCTTCGCTCTGAACCTGTTCTAATTAGAAACCTTTCGATCTGCTCCGGTTCTTCCGGGGCAGATTTTTTTGCCTATTGCCACTCCACCTCCGCCCCTGATAGTAATACTGCAGAATGGTCTGGTAGGAAAAGCCCGAGCCGTGCCATCGTCTGCGCGCCGTACTGGCTCATGCCCACCCGATGCCCGAATCCGGTCACGTCGAAGACAAAATCCCCCGTCCTGATAGGAAAGGGTCAGCCTTGTGGAGTTCAGACCGAACATCCGCCGCAGCTGCGTGCCGGAAAACGAAACGCCGCCGATGCTGCATGTCGCTGCGCCGCCGCCCGCGCTTCTTGTCGTCTCTCCGAGCCAGGCATCCGGGCTTCCGCTCAGCTGCACGTCCGGGTTTTCCTGCATGAGGCGCTGAGAGAATTCCTCCGGCGAGAAGACCGCCCGCGAGGAAAAGCGCGGCGCAGCCTCCTCCCGGGCTTTCCACTGCCTGCAGATACGGCACATCTGTCCCCCAGACCGCGACCGCTGCTTCCGTTGCCCCGCCCGAGCAGGAAAAATAAACCGCGTCAATCAGCTGTCCGTCATAGGTAAGGACCCCCCTGCCGTCTGCCGGACCGCCTCGCGCGCCGCGCTCCAAACTGCTTCAAAGGAATCTCCATATTTCTGCCGCAGCTGCTCCCGGCTTGTCCATGCCTGACAGCAGGAAGCCTCTGCGCAGACATCCGCGTTTTCGTGCTTCGGCTGCAAAAGCTTCCGACAGGTAAATGTCCTTGCCGCAACCGCCTGCGCTTTGCGCGCCTCTGGTTCAAAGTCTGCCGGCATTTCGCTGAGCAGCACCCCTGTCAGATAGTCCTCCATGGAAAGTTCTGCCACCGCGCCGCCATCGAGCAGGCGAACCGTCTGTGCATCCGGCGCTGTTTGCACAGCGGCTTTCTCCGACTGGTTCTGCCGTGCAGAAGATGCTTTCTGAGGCGCCTGTGCGTCCTGCTGCGTTTCAACCAGCAGCACCAGTCCCTCGTCCGGCGCCGCGGCTTCATCACGGTTTCCGGGCAGCAGCCCGAACGCCAGCGCTGCCAACAGCGCACACATCGCAATGGTCTTCATGCCATCCCTCCTTTTTTGCTCCATCGTATGACTGCGTGCCATCAAATATACCGCTTGACATAACGCCATACTTGACACGCTTTTTGGAAAGCCGTATAATAGATGACAAACTGTTACTTTGCTGTCGGAAGCTTATGCGATGAAATATATTCTGAAAATTTTCTTGATTGTGCTGCTCATTGTGGCGATCATCGGCGCGGCATGCTGGTTCTTCCTTGTCCAGCGGCCGGATTTAACGATGAGCGTCTTTGCCCACTGGGGCGATTACTTTACGACGCCGGACGCTATAACCGCGCGGTATCGCTCTATGAGACCGCCTGCCGCCTTGACCCGCAGAACGCCAATCTTCCCGTGCGCCTCGCACAGGCATATATCAACAGCGGCAACTACACGAAGGCGGAATACACCCTCGTCAGCGCTATTACAAATAACCCCGAGTCCGTGCAGCTCTATGTTGCGCTTTCCAAAGCGTATATCGAGCAGGACAAGATTCTGGACGCGGAGCAGATGCTGGACCGCATCACAAGCAGCGATGTCAAGGCGCAGATCGACGCCTTACGTCCCGTGCGCCGGTTCTCTCCCCGAAAGCGGCTATTACAGCGAGTACATTGACGTCTCCGTCCAAGCGACCGGCGGGCAGGCATATCTCGCCGTAAACCTCGACTTTGCCGCGCTCGACAGCTCGTGCGTGAGCTGCTCGGCAAGACCGCAGCGGACACCATCATGACCGACGAGCTGTGGGAAATCCAGTGAACTTGTGCTCCCCGGATAACATGACCATCTGAACGATCTGACGCGCTTTGCAGGGCTGAGCAGCTCAGCCTGCACAGCGCGAACGATCTCGACCTCACGCAGCTTGCGCCGCATCAGCACGCTCGAATCGCTCGACCTCTCCGGCTGCACCATTTCGAGCAGTGCGCTGGCTGCAATCTGCACGCTGCCGGAGCTGAAAAGCCTGAACCTCTCCGGCTGCGCATTGGCCGACATCGCGCCGCTGGTCGCCCTCACGGGGCTGCAGACGCTCGACCTGACGAACAACACCGCCTCGGACATCACGGCCCTCTCTGCGCTCACGGAGCTGCGGGGAGCTGCACCTGACCAACAACCCGATCAAGTCGATCACCTACCTCAACAACTGCCTGAGCCTCGAGCGGCTCTACATCGAAAAACTGTGGCATCGTCCGCCTGAGCGGCATTGCCGGGAACGCTTCGCTGCAAGAGCTGTACTGCTCCGGCAACGAGATCGCCGATCTCTCCGTCCTCTCTGGCTGTACGGCGCTGCGCGTGCTTGACGTATCGGACAACCAGATCGCGGACATCTCCGTGCTGGCCGAGCTTCCGGCGCTGGAGGAGTTCAACGGCGATAACAACCAGATCACAGCCATCCCCGATTTTGATGAGACGACCTCTCCCCTCTGGCGCTTCAGCGTTAACCACAACGAGATCGAGAGCCTTGCGGGCCTCGCTGGGATCGACAATCTGAACTTCGTCCTGCTGACTACAACAAGATCAAGGACATCACCGTTCTGGAATCCTGCCGGCTGCTCTGCCAGCTCGACGTCTGGGACAACCCCATCAATCAGGACGGCGTGAAGACGCTGCAGGATGGCGGTGTGATCGTAAACTTCAACAAAAACTACAAAGAGGATACAGCGGAATAACGGAACCGGCGTGCCAATCGGCACGCCCGGTTTTTTTTGGGTTATCCGAGTGCGGGATTCATATAGTAGACATTCTTTTGGTCCAGCTTCTCGCGCAGCAGCTGGATGGCCTCACCGAAGCGCTGGAAGTGTACGATCTCGCGCGCACGCAGGAATTGGATGACGTCGTTGACGTCCGGATCGTCGGAAAGGCGCAGAATGTTGTCATACGTTACGCGCGCCTTCTGCTCTGCCGCCATATCCTCGACCAGATCTGCCATAGGGTCACCCTTGACGGCCATGGACGCCGCGTTCCACGGTGTGCCGGATGCGGCCTGCGGATAGACGCCCGCCGTGTGATCGACGAAGTAGGCGTCGAAGCCGCCCTCGCGCATCTGCTCCTGAGCCTGCGCGTCAGATGATGGACAATCGCGCCGACCATCTCCAGATGCCCCAATTCCTCCGTGCCGATATCGGAGCAGCGATCTTCACCGGGTATTGCAGCTTTTTCTCATACACAAACATGGCTCAATCCTCCTGCTCGTAATCCCAAGGCCACGGATCGTCGGGCCAGTTGTAGGTGCCGTTCATCGCGGACTCCATCTGCGTCAGCGCCGTGCCGTCCTGCTCCAGCTGTTGAAGCTGATGGCCGTACAGCTCGACATATTGATTGTAAAGCTCCACAGCGTCGCTGTCGCTCCGATGCGTATCGAGATAGAGTCCAAGCTCGTTGATCGCGAAACCACGCTCCTCCAAGGTGTGGAGCGCAGTCTGGCGCAGCTCCTGCGTGTTCTCCTGACCGGCAAGTGGCAGGTCGAGTCCCGGGAATAGCGTCCCCGGATGATGGCACAGCCGGGCTTGTAGCGCTCCGGATTTTGCAGCTGGAACGGGACATACGGATTAGCCAGCGGCGCGCAGGCGGGCAGATTGCCCTGCCCGTTGGCGCAGGTCGCGACGGCTGTCTCCTGCCCCTCGTATTTCATGAAATCGTTCAAGGTAAGTAGCTCCTTTCGTCATTCGACTGGGTTTTTTACCCTGAACTACTCTATGAATGCGCGGCGAAAAAGTGCAAAAAGGCGGCGATCTGACAGATCGCCGGTTTCAGCATGTCCAGGAATTCCTGCTCGGAAAGAACCGGGATGCCAAGCCTCAGTTGCCTTTTTCAGCTTGCTGCCCGCATTCTCGCCCGCGACGACGTAGGTAGTCTTCTTTGAGACGGAACCTGCCGCCTTGCCGCCGAAGGATTCGATCTTCTCCGTGGCTTCTTCGCGGGTGAAGAGGCTCAATGCCCGGTCAGCACAAAGGTTTTGCCTGCAAAGCGCGTGTCCGTCACCTGCTTCTGCGACGCGAAATTGACGCCCGCCGCGCGCAGCCGCGCGATGAGATCCTGCGACTGTCGGATCGGAGAACCAGTCGCGGATGCTCTCCGCCGTGGTCTCCAATATCCGGCACGGCGGAGCTCTTCCTCCGTCGCCGCCATCAGCGCGTCGAGCGAGCCGAACGTCATCGCCAGCACCTTGGCTGCCTTTGATCCCACCTGCCGGATGCCAAACGCGCAGAGCATCCGCGAGAGGTCGTTGCCCTTGCTGGCCTCGATGGCCTTTTGCAGATTCTCCGCCGACTTTTCGCCCTGTCCGGGCAGCGCCGCAAACGCTTTTCAAAATCCAGACTGTAGAGGTCGGCGGGATTTGCGATCATCTTCCGCTCGATGAGCGTGTCGATGATCGCGCTACCGAGGCCGTCGATGTTCATCGCCTCGCGCGAAACGAAATGTGCCAGATTGCGGCTCAGCTGCGCGGGACATTCCGCGCCCGTGCAGCGGAGGCGCCACGCCGTCCTCGTCGCGCACGACCGGCGCACCGCAGACCGGGCAGTGGCTAGGCAGCTGGTAGGGCACAGCATCCGCCGGGCGCTTGTCCAGCTCGACCTCAAGAATTTCGGGGGATGATCTCCCTGCCTTCCGGATCTTGACCGTGTCACCGATGCGGATGTCCTTTTCCGTGATGAAATCCTGATTGTGGAGCGTCGCGGCTGTCACCGTCGTCCCGGCCAGATGCACCGGCGCAACGATGGCCCTCGGCGTCAGGACGCCCGTCCGCCCGACCTGCACCACGATGTCCTCCAACACGGTCGACTTGATCTCGGCGGATATTTGAACGCTGCGGCCCAGCGCGGGAACTTCGCCGTGCTGCCCATGCGTTCGCGCGCGGCGAGGTCGTTCAGCTTCATGACCGCGCCGTCGATGTCGTACGGGAGAGCGTATAGCGCGTCTCGGAGATCCTCGATGAGCGAACCCCGGTCCCGGTCCATGTCGCGGCAGAGCGTGTAGGGATGACCTTGAAGCCGAGGCTTCGCAGATAGTCCAACGTCTCACTGTGCGTTCGGAATGTGCGTCCCTCGGCAAGCTGTAGGATTGAAGACCAGAATGTCCAGCCGGCGCTTGCGCCGCGATTTTCGGGTCGAGCTGCCGCAAAGCGAACCCGCCGCGGCGTTGCGGGATTGGCGAAGAGGGGCTTCCCTACCTGTTCCTGCTGCGCGTTCAGCGCCTCGAACGATGGCGCGCGGCATATGAACCCTCGCCCCGCACGATAAGCCGGGGCGGCGCACCCTCAAGCCGCATCGGGATGGAGTGGATGGTCTTGAGGTTTTCCGTCACGTCCTCGCCGATGAGTCCGTCTCCGCGCGTGGCGCCGCGCGCGACAAAGACGCCGTCAAGGGTACTCCAGCGCCACAGAAAGGCCATCCACTTTCGGTTCGACACGGAATATTCCGCCTCCGGCTCCTCTGCGCGGACGCGCGCGCATCAAATTCGCGCAGCTCGTCGAGTGAGAACACATCCTGTAAGCTCTCGAGCGGCACCGCATGCTGTACCTTCTGGAACGCGCTGATCGCCTCGCCGCCGACGCGCCGCGTGGGCTGGTTGGCGGGCATACTGCGGATATTCGCTTTTCCAGGTCCTCCAGCCGGCGGAGCGTGGTCGTAGGTATAGTCGTCGATCTTCGGGTCGTCCAGCACGTAATATTGCCGGTTGTGGTATTCCAGCTCGCGCGTGAGCTGTTCGATCTCCTGTCTGGGGTCCATAAAAACTCCCCTCTCGTCAGTTTAGTTGTAAAATGTCTCCGGCACACGGCCGACGATGACCGTCTCGGCCAGAATGACGTCGCTTGTGACGTCCGTGGCCTGCATCCCCGGCGGGCGTCAGGAACGTGATGGTGAAAAGGTGATCCAGATCTTCTGCAGACTCTGGTTGATGCCGACAGTCGATCTGGCTCGAATAAAATCGGCGTTCGTGCTGTTGAGCGCAAGCACGCGCACAGGAATCGAAAACCCGCGCCCGGCAAAAAACGTCGGAAACAGCAGGCTTCCCCAGTGGGACGACAGGAAATCACCTCGTCGTCCATGTTCGGACACCAGATCGTCCAGCGCGCCAGCACCTCCGCCTTTGAGCCGCGCGATCTGCTCCATGTCGGTGGTAAGCGCGTGAATCCTGCCGGTCTCGTCCTTTTCAAGTCCAATGATCCGGCTGTAGTCGACGCTTCCGGTTTGCATCTGGCGCGTGACAGCGCGGAAAATCGCCTCGGAGGCCGCGTTCACGACCTGGTTCTCCGCGATTTTGCGCAGCATCGGCGCGATGCGGAACTGGATGCAAAGCACAACGCTTCCGATCATCGCCAGCAAGCACCAGAAGTGCCAAACCGCCTGCAACGTTTTGCCGGCTCATCGCCACCACCTCCGGCTTCAGCCTACCACCGGCAGGCGGCATCAATTTATGCGTCGGGGAGATTCTGAAAAGTCGCCCGCTATAAGCTTTTGTCATATGCTGGCTGCGGTGTTTGCCATCAGCTTTTGGTACCCACGCCGTCGAACGCGATTTCCAGCAGCGCGTCGCCGCCCATCGGAATGACGCTTAAGACCATACCGCGCCCGAACGCCTTGTGCTGCACCATCTCGCCCTTGGAAAACTGCACCGCTGGCGCTTTTTTCTTTGTCTCCGGCACCACGGAAGAATAGCTTCTTCTCGGCGCGCTCTGCCCTGCCGGGCGCGGGGAAAACGATTCGTAGTCTCCGTAGATGGAAACCCTGCCGAAGCTGCCGTAGTCGCGCGGCTGGTCGTATTTTGGTTTCGGCTGCTCGGTCCGATTGACACACTCGGTGGAATCTCGTCCACAAAGCGCGAGGCGATGTTCGTTGTCGTCCGGCCATAGAGCATGCGGGTTCTTGCATAGCAGATGGTAAGTGACTGCTTCGCGCGCGTGATAGCGACGTAGCAGAGTCTACGCTCTTCCTCCATCTCCTCGGGGTCGCCAAGACTTCTCGTGCCGGGGAACAATCCTTCCTCGAGTCCCACCAGGAACACGTGTGGAAATTCCAGACCCTTCGCCGCATGCATCGTCATCATGACGACCGCATCGGCCTCTGCGTCATACTGCTCGATGTCTGTATAGAGCGCAATTTCCTCCAGGAAACCGGCAAGCGTCGGCAGGTCCGTGTTTTCGCAGTAGCTGACGATGCTGGATTTGAGCTCTCGCACGTTCTCAAGCCGGGCACGCGACTCCACATCGTCCTTGCTCTCGAGCATCGTGACATAGCCGGTGCGGATCAAAAGCTCCTCATAAAAGTCCGGCAGGCTGAGCGTCTTTAAAAACTCTGCGCAGTCCTCGATGAGAACCGTGAATGCCATCAGCTTCGCCGCTGCCTTTTTCCAGACTCGGATAGCTGTAGGGGTCTGAAATGACGTTGTAGAGCGGCAAACCCGCCGCCTGCGCCTGCCGCGAGGCCATTTCGATGGTCTTTGCACCGATGCCACGGGGGCTGGTTGATGATGCGCCGAAGCCGGAGGTCGTCCGCGCGGTTATTGATCACGCACAGGTACGCCAGCATGTCCTTGACTTCGGCGCGGTCAAAAAAGCGCGTGCCGCCGATGATGCGATACGGAATGCTATTGCGCTTGAAGGCATATTCCAATGCGTTCGACTGTGCGTTTGTGCGATACAGAATTGCGAAATCGCGAAGTTCTCGTCCCTTGGAGATCGAGAAAATCCGCCCCGCGACGTAGTCTGCCTCGTCCGATTCATTCAGCGCCTCATAGACAGTAATCTTATCGCCCGAGGTCGTTCTTCGTCCAGAGTTTCTTGCCCTTGCGTCCCTGATTGTGGGAGATCACCGCGTTTGCCGCATTGAGAATCGATCTGGTCGAGCGGTAATTCTGTTCGAGGCGGATCACCTTTGCCGCCATGGTACTGCTTTTCAAAGACAGAATATTCTCAATCGTCGCGCCGCGGAACTTGTAGATGGACTGATCGTCGTCGCCCACGACGCAGATGTTTTCATAGCCGCCCGCAAGAAGCGACGAAAGCCTATACTGAAGCTCGTTCGTGTCCTGATACTCGTCGATGAGCACGTAGCGGAACTTGCGCTGATAGTAGGTCCGCACGTCCTCGAACGCGTCCAGGAGCTCCACGGTCTTGAGAATGATATCGTCAAAGTCCAAAGCGTTTGCGTCATGGAGCCGCTTCTGATAGCCCTCGTAGATCTGCGCGATCTTCTCCATGCGGTAGTCCCCCGCACGGTCGGCAACTTTCGAGAACGCGTCCGGATGCTGCGCCTTGTCCTTCGCCTTGCTGATGACGGACAAGCACAGCCTCGGCGGAAACACCTTCTCGTCCATGTTGAGGTCCTTCAGAACGTCCTTGATCACGCGCTCAGAGTCGGAGGTATCATAGATCGTAAAGCTTGAAGAGTAGACCCTCAAACCGGTCAATATCGCGCCGTAAGATCCGGCAGCAGGCTGCGTGGAACGTCATCGCCCACACGTCCATCGCCTGTTCGCCAAGTAACTTCCCCAGCCGGTCCTTGAGCTCGTTTGCCGCCTTGTTCGTAAACGTGATGGCAAGAATCGACCACGGTGCTGCCGGATGCAGCGCGGAAAGCGCCTCGGCTCTCGGCTGGTTTTCCGGGAGCGGGTTCTGAAGATACTGCTCCAGAAACTCCACGTCATCTTCCGTGATGTAATCCGGAATTTCGTTGGAATCCGCGCCCTCGCCGAAGGCAATGAGGTTTGCAATGCGGTTAATGAGCACGGTCGTCTTGCCGCTGCCCGCGCCGGCAAGCAGGAGAAGCGGCCCTTCGGTCGTGAGAACCGCCTTCTGCTGCATATCGTTTAAGTGCGAAAACCGCCGGGCAATCACCGCACGGCGCGCCGCCAGAAATCGCGTTTCAAAATCTAGTGGTCATAGCTTCACCTTATTTCGTAGTGATGCTATTTTAATATAAATCTGTCGATTTGTCACCTAAAAACGCGCGCAGCCGCTCGAGCGCCTTTTTTCGATGCGGCTGACCTGTACCTGCGAAACGCCGATCATGGAGGCGACCTTCTGCTGGGTGAGCCCATGAAATAGCGAAGAGAAATGACCATCTGCTCGCGCGCGGAAAGATTCGAAACCGCTTGTTTGAGCGCCATGCGCTCTAAAATGCCGTCCTCCATCTCGGGTCCTGCCAGCACATCCTCGAGCGTGATGCCTTCTTCTCCCGTCTGGCGCTGGATGGATTCTGCGCTGCTGGTCGCCGTCTCGGCGCTTGCGATTTCTTCAACGCTCAGGTCCAGAGACTGCGACAGCTCTGAGAGCGTCGGTTCTCTTCCCAGCTCCCCGTGAGCCGCTGGCGCTCTTTTTTGATGACAGCCGCGCGCTCTTTGACGCTTCGGCTGACCTTGACTGCGCCGTCGTCCCGCAGAAACCGCCGGATTTCGCCTGCAATTTTGGGAACGGCGTAGGTTGAAAACTGCGTGCCGTACCGCGTGTCAAAGCCCGCAATGGCCTTCAAAAAGCCGAGCGCTCCCAACTGATAGAGATCGTCCGCCTCCACGCCCCGGCCAAAATACCGCCGCGCGATCGACCAGATCAGCCCCGCGTTTTCCAGCACCAGCTGCTCCGACGCCGCCTTGTCTCCCTGCTGCGCGCGGACAATCAGCGCCTGTGTCCGGTCCATCACGCCTTTTCGCCCCGGCGGACAATTTTACGCTTCATATGTACCGTCGTGCCCTTTCCGGGCGTCGAGGTGACGCGAAGTTCCGTCATGAAGCTCTCCATGATTGTAAAGCCCATTCCGCTTCGATCGTCTCCCCCGGTCGAGTACATCGGCGTGCGCGCCTGCGTCACGTCCGCAATGCCGCAGCCCTTGTCCTTCACGATGATATCGAGAACGCTCCCGGGCAGGATCCGGCACTTGAGAGCGAAATTGTACCGATCGTGTCGCGATAGGCGTGGACGATGCAGTTGGTGACCGCCTCGGAGACCGCCGTCTTGATATCGCCGATTTCATCTAAATTGGGGTCCAGCTGCGCGGCAAAGGCCGCTACGGCCGCTCTCGCGAAGCCCTCGTTTCTCGACTGGCTCGGGAACGTCAGCTCCATCTGATTTTCACACTTCATGCGCCATGCTCCTTTCCTCAATGACCACAATGCGCTCCATTCCGGAGGCTTTCAACACTTTCATCGGCTGCGGCGGCACATTCTCCACCCGCACCACGCCCCGCAGCTCCCGCATGCGCCGGATGGCGTGAATCACGATGGCGATGCCGCTTGAGTCCATAAACGTCACGTCGCGAAATCCAGCACACAGACCATCGGAAGATAAAGATCGATCTTGTTGCCGATGATGCGCATCGTCTCCTTTCGCGCTGTGATGATCGATATCGCCCTTTAAGGCAATAGTAAGCCGTTTATCCTGCAAAAAGCTTGTCATATTCATTTGCATCACTCCAGAATAAAAAATGGACACGCACGGAATTTCCATGCGTGTCCATTATACGTTTTTTCCCGTGCGTCTTTGGTCGAAACGATGGCGCTTACTTTTTCAGCCGCTTTTCGCTTTCAATCAGCTGCGCCAGCAGCGCCTGATTCTTCGCGAGCTTCTCCTTCTGATCGCTAACGACCTTCTCGGGCGCTCTCGAGACGAACGCTTCATTCGAGAGCTTGCTTTCAAACATCGCAATCTGCTTGAGGCAGTTTTCCTTCTCCTTCGCGATTCGCGCAAGCTCCTTTTCAAAGTCGACCAGCTCCGCAAGCGGCATGAACAGTCGCGCCGCGTGCGTGGTCACTTCCACAAGTCCGTCGTCTCCGGACGCTGCGTCGGCAGCCTCCATGCCGCAGACCTTCACGTCCTCCGCGCCTGCCAGACGCAGGAAGAACGCCTTGCCCGCCTCGAAGACCTCGGGCTGCGAAGCCGCGATGGTGAGGTTGACCTTCCTGCTCATCGGAACGTTCATCTCTGCCCGGCGCGCGCGCAGGGCGGTAATTGCCTCGATGATCTGCTGCATGCTCGATTCCTCCGCGCCGAACGCAAACTCCTCGCGATAGGTGGGCCATTCGGCGGAAATCAGGAACTTGCCCTCGTGCGGAATTGCCTGCCAGATTTCCTCGGTGATGAACGGCATGAACGGATGCAGCAGCCGCAGGATCTGGTCGAGCACGTAGACCAGCACGTGCTGCGCAGCGAGCTTGCTCTGCTCGTTCTCGCTGTAAAGGCGCGTCTTCGTCAACTCAATATACCAGTCGCAATAGGTGTCCCAAATGAAATCATAGACCTTGCTGGACGCAACGCCGATCTCGTACGCGTCGAGATTTGCCGTGACCTCGCGAATGAGCGTGTTGAGCTTCGAGAGGACCCACTTGTCCTCCTGCTCCAGATCCTCCCTGGCGGGAAGGCCGGGCTCGCCAATCTTGAGGTTCATGAGCACATAGCGGCTTGCGTTCCAGATCTTGTTGGCAAAGTTGCGCATTGCCTCGCACTTTTCCACGTAGAAGCGCATGTCGTTGCCGGGCGAGTTGCCGGTAATCAGATTGAAGCGCAGCGCGTCTGCGCCGTACTTCTCCGCCATTTCCAGCGGGTCGATGCCGTTGCCGAGTGACTTTGACATTTTTCTGCCCTTGTCGTCGCGGACCAGACCGTGGATGAAGACGGTCTTGAACGGCTCTTTTTCATCTGCTCCATGCCGGAGACGACCATGCGCGCCACCCAGAAGAAGATGATATCATAGCCCGTGACCATGTCGGTCGTGGGGTACCAGTATTTGAGGTCTTCAGAATCGAGATCGGGCCAGCCAAGCGTGGAGAACGGCCACAGACCGGACGAGAACCAGGTGTCGAGCACGTCTTCTTCGCGTGTAAGCCTCGTGCAGCCGCACTTTTCGCACTTCGTCGGGTCTTCGCGAGAGACGTTGATGTGCCCGCACTCGTCGCAGTACCACGCAGGAATCTGATGACCCCACCAGAGCTGACGCGAAATGCACCAGTCATGGACGTTTTCCATCCAGTTGAGATACGTCTTCGAGAAGCGCTCGGGGACAAACCTGATCGTGCCGTCCTTGATGACGCGGATGGCTTCCTCGGCCAGCGGCTTCATTTTAACGAACCACTGTGCGGAAATGAGCGGCTCGACGTCATTGTGGCAGCGGTAGCAGGTGCCGACGTTGTGAGAATACGGCTCGGTCTTTACAAGATACCCTTCCGCTTCCAGATCGGCAACGATTGCCTTGCGGCACTCATAGCGGTCCATGCCGCAATACTTACCGCCGTTTTCGTTGACGGTTCCGTCGTCATTGAGAACGCGGATGACCTCCAGATTATGCCGCAGGCCGACCTCAAAGTCGTTGGGATCGTGCGCCGGGGTCATTTTGACCGCGCCCGTGCCGAATCCGATTTCGCAGTACTCGTCGCCCACAATCGGAATCTCGCGGTTCATGATCGGAAGAATACAGGTCTTGCCGATCAGATGCTTGAACTTTTCATCCTCGGGGTTGACCGCGACGCCGGTATCGCCCATCATGGTCTCGGGCCGGGTCGTCGCAACGACGATGTCGCCGGAGCCGTCTGCGAGCGGATAACGGATATACCACAGATGACCGGACTTGTCGGTGTACTCGACCTCCGCGTCAGACAGCGCCGTCAGGCAGTGCGGGCACCAGTTGATGATGCGGCTGCCCTTGTAGATGAGCCCCTTCTCATACATCTCGCAGAACGCCTCGCGCACCGCCTTCGAGCAGCCCTCGTCCATCGTGAAGCGGGAACTCGACCAGTCGCAGCTGACGCCGAGCTTCTTCTGCTGCTGGACGATGCGGCTGCCGTATTTTTCCTTCCACGCCCAGACGCGCTCTAAAAACTTCTCGCGCGCCAAGATCGTACCGGGTCTTGCCTTCGTTGACGCGAAGCTCTTCTTCGACCTTGATCTGCGTGGCAATGCCCGCGTGGTCGGTTCCGGGAAGCCAGAGCGCGCTGTAGCCCTGCATGCGCTTGTAGCGGGTCAGGATGTCCTGAAGCGTTGCGTCGAGCGCGTGGCCCATGTGGAGCTGTCCCGTGACGTTGGGAGGCGGCATGACGATCGAGTAGGGCTTCTTGTCGGGGTCGGGAGTCGCCTTGAAGCAGTCGTTTTCCATCCACATCTCGTAGATGGAGCTTTCGACCTGCTGCGGCTCATACACCTTGGGTAATTCTTTCATGGGTTCTCTCCTTCTATAGCAATTACTTATTTTATCTGTTGAATGGTTTTTCCGGTCTTCTCCGCGAGAAACGCGCGGAATTCCTCTATCGTTCCGCCGGAAAGGCTCTCTTTGTCGAACGCCTGCGCCTGATTGTTAGAGAGCGCCAGAACGAGATAGCGCGGCAGCTCAGCAACAGCTCGAATCTGCGCATACGAGAATCTGCTCTCCGTGACGCTCGTTTTTATTGTGTAGCCGTCTTCTCCGAATACGCAGCCTGCGTGCTCCGTCCCGGGAAGAACGTTCCGTTTCGCCACACGTCCGTTGAGCCGGTCTTCCTGCAAGCTGGCATAAATCACGCACAGCATCGCAAGCGGCACCAGAAGGTTTCTCGCACGCAGCGGCTCTTTGGACGCGATGCTCAGTACCGTTGATGCAAGCCCAATCACCAGAACGATGCCCGCGAAAATCCGCGTGCGGCGGCTGCGCTTTTTCCGCACAGTTTGGCGAAGACCCTTTGCCATTGCCGTGAGCGTTTCCAGATTGTAGTCCGTCTCAAATCGAAATTCCATGTTCCTCCTTTTGCAAGAAAAAAGCCCTGAGCCAAAAGACTCAGGGCGAAAGATTCTTCCGTGGTACCACCTGAAGTTCCGCGCATGCGGACACTCGAGCCCTGTAACGGGAGCACCCGGCAGCGCTTACTGGTTTTTCAGCTCCGCAGCTCAAAGGCGACCTTGAACCGGTCCCGCGCGAAAGCTTTCACCTGCCGCTTTCTCTCTGGGGCGCAGAAAACGCGTTCTTCTTCCTTGTCTCAGCTTTGTTGCAAAATTTAGAATATGATACCGGACCGGCAGCGATTTGTCAAGGGTGTGTTCTTCTTGTCAAGTCAGACGTCTTCAATGATCGGAGACGGCTTGGCCGCCTTGCGGATTTACGAGCGTGCGGAACTTCGAGCGCGACTCGCGAATCTCAGACAGCGACTGCGAAATCGCGTCCTCCGTGCGCTTCATGGCGTCATCCACATAGTCGTTTGTGACCTGACGCAGCTCCTTGATCTTGGCCTGCGCGGCCTTGATCATTTCAGCCGACTGCTGCTCAGCCTGACGGACGATCTCCTCGCGGGAGATCATCTGCTTGGCGCGCTGCTCGGCCTGCTTGAGAATATTCTCTGCCTCGCGCTTGGCATTGGTAATGACCTCGTTGCGCGATTCGACAATCGTCTTTGCCTGCTTGAGCTCGCCCGGCAGCTGGTTGCTGATCTCGTCGAGAAGATCGAGCACCTTGTCGCGCTCCATGACGCACTTTTCCGCGCCCAGCGGCAGGCTCCATGCGTCCTGGATCATTTCGTATAATGTGGTGATCGTCTCTTCAATACCGTTCGCCATGTTATAGTCCTCCTTTGTTCTTCCCGGTCATGCGGCTTGTCACATCGTCGATGATCGCGTCGGGCACAAACCCGTGCAGATCCGCGCCGTAATGCGCCATTTCCTTGACAATGCTCGACGAGAGATACATGAACTGATGCTCCGTCGTCAGAAACATCGTATCGAGACCGGGATTGAGCTTGTGGTTGATGAGCGCCATCTGGAACTCATGCTCAAAATCGGAAAGCGCCCGCAGGCCCTTGACCACCACGCCGCAATTCTGCTCGCGCGCAAACTCCGCCAGAAGCTGATTGGACTGCATCACCGCCACATTTGGAAGATGCTTTGTGACGCGGCGGATGAGCTCGACACGCTCTTCGGATGAAAAGACCGGGTGCTTTTCCGCGTTGATCATCACGCACACGATCAGCTCGTCAAACGTCTTCGCCGCGCGCTCGATGATGTTCAGATGACCGTTTGTGACAGGGTCAAAGCTGCCGGGGTAAATGGCTCTTCTCATGTGTCCTCCTGCGGTTGTTTGCGATAGATCGTTACGGCAGCTTTTCCATATCGGTAGTCTCTGCAGCGGACAAGCCCCGGAACACCGGCAGGGAGCTCCTTCCCAAACGGTCTTTCGGTGATTATTATACCACTATCTGATAGAATGTCAATTTGTGATATGGTTTTCAGGCTATTTTCCAGGAAAACTTCCGCGTAGGGCGGGTCCAAAAAGATCAGATCGAACGTTTCGCGGGCAGAGGCAAGGTAGGAAAGATAGTCAGCGCGGACAACCCGCGCGTTCTGCTCCAGCCGCGTTTTGGCAAGATTCTCCCGCACGACCTTGCAGGCATCATCTCGCATATCTACAAAGACCGCCGATTTGCGCCCCGGCTGAGCGCCTCGATGCCCATCTGCCCGGAGCCTGCGAACAGGTCCAGCACCCGTCTTCCCTCGACCTCAAACTGAATGGCGGAGAAAATGCCCTCCTTGACCTGGTCCATCGTCGGGCGCGTGTCCATGCCCTTCGGTGCTTTGAGCGCCATACCTCTGGCGCTTCCGGTAATGACTCTCACGGCGTTTCCTCCTCCCATTCTATGTGGAAATAATCATAGACGGTCTTTCCGGCTGCCTTTCCGATGGCGTCCTCCAATGCCGTCAGGCTGGCGTTTTCCACGGCGCGCACCGATTTGAAGGTCTTGAGCAGCGTCTCGCGCCGCTTCTGTCCGATACCGGGAATCTCTTCAAGCTTCGAGCCCCGGACGCGGCGGCTGCGGAGCGTATGGTGATAGGTAATGGCAAACCGGTGCGTCTCCTCCTGAATCGTTCCGATGAGAGAAAAGACCGCCGGAATGGCAGAAATTGAAATTTCGTGCCCCTGCGGGGTAAACTAAGGCGCGCGTTCTGTGGCGATTGTCCTTTACCATGCCGAAGGTCGGAATCGAGAGATTCAGTTCGTCCAACACCTGCAAGACCGCGTTCGCATGCTCGATGCCGCCGTCAATCAGAAGCGCGTCAGGTGCCGCAGAAAACCCGGCGTCGCCGTTTTTAAGATGCGTGAGTCTGCGCCGGAGCACCTGCTGCATGGAGGCGTAGTCGTTCTGGTCGGTGAAACCTTCGATTTTAAAGCGCTTGTAGTCCTGCTTGCTGGGTCTGCCGTCGACAAACACGACCATCGACGCGACCATATCCGTGCCCGCGATGTTTGAAATGTCGTAGGATTCCAGCCGGTGCAGCGGCTGCTCCAAGCCCAGCATGCTCTGCAGCAAGCCCAGCGTCCCCATGGCGCGCTCGGTTCTTTGGTCGTGACGCGCTCTGCTGCCTTCGCGCGCATTTTTCTGCGCCAGATCGACGAGGCGCACATTGTCGCCCCGCTGCGGCGTGCGGATGTGAACCTTCTTTTGAAGATTCTGATAGAGTAACTCTTCAAAAAGCGCCGCATCCTCCATGGGCTTCGGCAGCAGGATCACCTTGGGAGCCGCACCGCGTGCGAGATAATACTGCTTGACGAGCGCGCCCATTGCGTCTTCTTCCTCGTCCGACGGCTGCAGAATCTCATAGTCCTTGTCCAGCAGGTTTCCGTCCACAAAATGCAGCACGGCAAAGCAGGCCTTCGCCTCGCTCTGATAATAGCCGATCACGTCGGTGTTTGCCATCGAACCTGCGGTCACAAGCTGCTTCTGTCCGAGAGACTCCACTGCACGCAGCCGATCTCGCAGCAGCGCCGCCTGTTCAAAGTCGAGCGCCTCTGCGCTGGCAAGCATCTTTTCGCGGATGGCGTCAGCAAGCTCGGTGTATTTCCCTGCAAAAGCATCATTGCCTGCTCCATGCGCGCGCGGTACTCCGCGGGCGAGCGGGAAAGCTGGCACCATGCGTCGCAGTTATTCATGTGGTAGTTGAGGCACGGGCGCTCCTTTCCCAGATCGCGCGGAAATTTTTTCGAGCATCCTGGAAGCTTCAGTGTCAGCCGGATGGTATCAATGACCCGCTGTGTGGTCGATCTGCCGCCGTAGGGCCCAAAGTAGCTCGCGCCGTCTCCCATGACGCGGTTGACGAGCTCCATGGTCGGATACTCGTCCCGCATGTCGACGCGCAGATAGGGATAGCCCTTGTCGTCTTTCAGGAGGATGTTGTATTTCGGCATGTGCCGCTTGATCAGCGAGCATTCCAGCACCAGTGCCTCAAACTCGCTCGCCGCGACAATGACGTCAAAATGGTCGATCTGACTAACCATTTTTTCTTGTCTTCGGCGTATGCGCGGCAGTGTTCTGGAAATACTGGCTCACGCGGTTTTTGAGCTTTTTCGCCTTGCCGACGTAGATGATCTGCCCGGATTTGTCCTGCATCAGATACACGCCCGGTTCCAAGGGAAGAGACAACGCCTTGTCTTTTAGTTCTTCAAAGGTCATAGCAATAAAAAAGCTGCCTCAAACCGATCTTTGAGGCAGCGTTCCATCCGATTTTAGAAAATTTCCTTCACGAGCATTTCGGTCAGCGCCTTGACGGCTTCCTCTTCGTCGGGACCTTCCGCGATGATGCTCACGCGCGTCCCCTTCGTGATGCCCATGGACAACACGCCAAGAAGACTCTTGGCATTGATTTTCCGGTCTTCGACCTCAACCCAGATGCTGGACTTGAACTCGTTTGCCTTCTGGATGAAATAGGTGGCCTGCCGGTTATAAAGACCGGACTCACATTTAACGATCGATTGCTGCATGTACATAGACGACACTCCTTACAATCATGCTTAGGCTAGTATGCGCAGTGCTTTCATGTGCTTTGATTTTACCCAAATTTCGTAAAAAGTCAAGCATCAGTTCACCCGCGCGCAGCAGCAACCGCTGGTTCCGATTTGAACTCCACAATCGTCACGCCGCTCTCGCCCTCTCCGTGCGAGACGCCGAGGCGGAAGGATTTGACGTATTTGCAGCGGCGAAGCTCGTCGTGAACCGCCGCGCGCAGCACGCCCGTGCCCTTGCCGTGGATGATGCGCGCTGTCGGAAGATTTCCCATGTAGGCGCTGTCCAGGAAGTTATCGAGCAGAATGATCGCCTCGTCGGCTGCCATGCCGCGCAGATCAAGCTCCGGCTGGGCGGCGGACTTTCAATTCGCGCACCTTGCCCTCAATGATCTTCTTTGCCTTCGTCTTCGTCTCGTTTTCCAGCAGATACACCTCGTCCGGCTTCGCGTTCACCTTCATAATGCCCGCTTGCAGCTGATAGGTGCCGTCCTTATTCAGAGCCAAGCACCGTCGCCTTTCGTGCCGAGCTTCTAAGAGCTCTACCGTATCGCCCACACGAATCGCGCGCGAGGGGCGGGACGGCTTGCGGGCTACCTGCTGTGGCTTTTTGTGCCTTGGAGCTTACTTTCTGCGCCTCATTGAGCGCGTGACGCAGGTTCGCCTGCTTTTCGTTCGAGCCCGGAACAAACGCACCGCCCTGCGCCTGCTTGCGAAGCTGCTTGAGCTCCTCGTAGACCTCATTTGCCGTGCGGCGCGCGTCGTCGATGATGAACTGCGCTTCCTTTCTTGCCTGCGCGGCGGCCTTTTCCTTCTCCTTCTGAATCTGCTGATAGTATTCCTCGGACTGCTGCTTCTGCTTTTTCTGTCTCCAGCCGCAGCTGCTCAGCCTCGAGTCTCGCCTGCTCCATCTGCTGGCGCTGGTGCTCGAGCTGAGAAAGAACGTCCTCAAAGTTCACGTCGTTCTGGCTGACCATGCTCCTTGCTTCTTCCAGAATTGCGTCGTCAAGGCCCAGCTTTTTCGAAATTGCGAACGCATTGGACTTGCCGGGAATGCCGATGAGAAGCCGGTAGGTCGGCTGTAGGGTTTCGACGTTAAACTCGCACGACGCGTTGATGACGCCCTCTGTGCGCATGGCGTAGAGCTTGAGCTCGGCATAGTGCGTCGTGGCCGCGATTTTCGAGCCGCACTTGCGGCAGAACTCGATGAGCGAGATCGCCAGCGCAGCGCCCTCAGCCGGGTCGGTGCCCGCACAGAGCTCATCAAAAAGAATGAGCGTGGAGTCGTCGCAGATTTTGAGAATATCCACGATGTTTTTCATGTGCGAGGAGAACGTCGAGAGCGACTGCTCGATCGACTGTTCGTCGCCGATGTCGGCAAGAACACGGTCAAAGACCGAAATGAAGCTTCCGTCGTCTGCCGGGATATGAAGCCCGCACTCGGCCATGAGGGTAAGAAGTCCCAGCGTCTTGAGCGTGACGGTTTTGCCGCCGGTGTTGGGGCCGGTAATAATGAGCGTGTCAAAATCGGAGCCGAGGCGGACGGAAATCGGCACGACCGTTTTTCCCGTGATAAGCGGATGACGCGCACGCTTGAGTTCCAGCTTTCCGTCGGTTCGAATTTCGGGCTCTGCCGCGTGCATCGCGAACGACAGCTTCGCGCGCGCAAAAATGCAGTCCAGCTGCGTGAGCACCATATAGTTGACGGCTAGGTGCTCCCGGTGCCCGCAACCTCGCCGGAGAGCTCAGTTCAAAATCCGCTCGATTTCCTTGCGTTCTTCGACAAAGAGCTCACGAAGCGCGTTATTGCCGTTCACGGCCTGCATGGGCTCAATGAAAAACGTACTGCCGGAAGGACGACACGTCGTGCACCAAGCCCGGAATCGAGCCCTTGCACTCGGCCTTCACAGGCACGACAAACCGGTCGGATCGAATCGTCACGATCGGCTCCTGCAAAAATTTTGCGTACGTCGGAGACGTGATGATCTTTTGAAGTCCCTCGCGGATGGCCACGCTCTGGCGGCGGATCTTGCGGCGGATGGAGGCAAGCTCCGGGCTTGCCGCGTCGGCGATCTCGTCTTTGGAGACGATGGAATTGAAAATCCGCTCCTCCAGGTATTTATTCGGCGTGATCTGGGCAAAGAAGATATTGAGGTCATTTTCCATGCCGTCGCCGTCCGCGTAAAGCCTTCGCCTGCCGCGCGCATTTGAGAACGCCCGCAACGCGCAAAAGCTCCTCGGGACTTAAGCATCCGCCCCGGACCGCCCGGTCGACGCTCGCGCCCACATCGCTCACACCGGCGAGTCCCGGCGAGCCCTTGAGGGTAATAATGCGGCAGGCCGCACTCGTCTGCTTCTGAAGAAGCCGGATTTCGTCCGCGTCGGTAAGCGGCCCGATTTTGAGGCACTGCTCCTTTCCCGCAGGCGAGCAGGCCTGATCGGCAAGAAGCGCGAGCACCTTGTCGAGCTCTAATTTGTGTAAGGATTTTTCGTATAGTTCATTCATATGTTTTTCTTCCCATATCTATTGCGCGGCCGGCTGCAAATCTTTCCCGGTCAGCCGCAGCGATTTATAAAAGTCCAGCGTGTAAAACCCTCGCTCGAGCTGCGTGAGAAAATACGTCTCAGAAACGTCCGAGAGCTCCTTGAGCGGCTCCGGCAGGAGGTTGAACGAAAAGACGCGCTTACTCTCGCAGCTCACGATGTGCTGCATCGCAGCCAGACACGCGGGGCTGATCGGAAGCCGGAGGCTCCCCGGCGCGCTGCACTTTGCGCAGACTGCCATGCCGCCTGCAACGTCGAACCGGTCCGGCGCGTCGCTTCCGCACACGGCGCAGTCTTCCACCATCGGCTGGAAGCCCGCGATGACCATCATGCGGAGCTCAAACGCGGCTTTGACGAGCGGCTGCGGGCGTTTTAGTTTACATAAGGCATATATTGCATTCAGCGTCAAAGACAGCACCTCGCCGTCGTTCACGTCCTGCTGCGACAGAAGCTCCGCCGCCTGCGCAAAATAGCTGCAAAGGCTGAGAAGCTCAATGTCGTTTCGCATCGGCTGGAACATCTCGATGCATACGGCCTCGGACACCGTATAATATCCCTGCCGCTCGAGCACCGTAAACTCCGAAAACGCCAAAAGCTGGCAGGCGGATTTGATCTGGCTGCGCCGCGAGCGCACACCGCGCGCCTTGAAGGTCATAAGCCCCTGCTCGCGCGTCAGCACCGACAAAATCGCGTCCGAGTCCCGGTATTCCGTCACCCGGGCACGAGCCCCTGCGTTTTCAGATACATGCTGTGTTCTTCGCCTCCGTGCCGGCCGCGCCATTCTGCAACGCTCTTTTATAGAGCAGATACGCCTCCGGCGCGCCCGTGTCCTGAAAAAGCTCCCAAAGTGCCTGCGTCTGCATACGCCCACCTCCTAACACTGCTGTTAGGATGCGCGCCGGTGCAGACAGCTATGCTGGCAGTTCCTGCCCGAAGCTTTCCTGCATTATAGCATTGTTTTTGCCGGGGCGGCAATAGAAACGGAAAGAAATTGCAGTTATTGTTCGTTCGCAAAAAACGCGACGACGATCGCGCCGGGGCCGACGTGCGTGCCGATGGTGCTGCCGATGGAGGTAATCGGAAGCGATTCCAGCTTCCCTTCCCAGATCTCCCGGCTGGCCGCGATATATTCCTGAAGCGCCGCGTCGCTGGTGCCGGGTAGCCGAGCATCAAAGGCTGGGAAAAATCAATGCCGCCGCGCTTTGTGATTGCCTCGTTTAAAAATTGTTGCTCTGCTTTGCGCCTCTGGCCTTTCAAGGACGGCGAGCTGCCCATCTCTGACGGTCAGGACCGGCTTGATGTTCAGTAATGTCCCCGCGATCGCGCTCGTTTTCGAGAGCCGGCCGCCGCGGTATAAATATTCCAGCGTATCGACCCGGCCAATGATGCAAAGGTGCTTTTGGCTTCTTCGAGTTTGGCCGCAATTTCCTTCGCGCCAAAGCCCTTGTCTCGCAGGCGGATGGCGAGATCTGCGAGCACGCGCTCGCCCGCCGTGACGTTTTCGCTGTCGACGATCGTCACGTCGATTCCGGTTTCCTGCGCGGCGATCACAGCGCTCTGGTACGTGCCGGAGAGCTTTGAAGAGAGTGTGATGACAAGAATTTCCGCTCCCGCCGCATGGAGCCTCCGGAATGCCTCTTCGAAATCAAAGGGCGGAATCTGGCTGGTCGTCGGAAGTGTCTTTGCCTGCGTGAGCTTTTCGAAAAAAATTCGTCATGTGTCATGGTAACGCCGTCTAAAAAGACCTCGCCGCCAAACTTTGTACGAAGGGGCAGAAGCGTCACGCCGAGTGCGTCCGCCTCCGGCTTCTGCATATCGCACGCCGAGTCAAGAATGATCTGTACGTTCTTCATAGGTTCCTCCTGTAATGGAAATGCTGCTGAAATTCTGATTGAGCGCGCCGAGCACGCGGTAAAGGCGACCAGCTCCTCGGGCAGAATCCCGCGTCCGGCCCGGTTCTGAATGGAAAGCGCTTCCCGCGCGATTTGCTCCGCCAGCGCGCGCCCAGAGTCCGTCAAACGGATTTTCCAGCCGTAGCGCCGCTTTCCCGTCTTCCCGTCCGCGCAGACAAGTCCGCGCCCTAGAAGCGGCTTCAGCTGCCGGGAGACGAGCGATCGATCGATGTTGGACAGCTCCGCGAGCCGGGACGCTGCCAGCCCTTCGGGGTACTCGCGCAGCAGATACAGCCAGAACAAATGCACCGCGCTCACCCCGCTGCATCCGCAAACTGTGCGCGCAGCCGCTGCACCGCGCGGTAGAGCCCGGAAATATTCTGAAGAAAACCTCAAAACGTTCTTTCCTGCATGAATTTACTCCTTTCGTCTGAAAGTTTGGTCAGTATAGCATGTTAATGTTTACTTGTCAACATTTGAATTGCAGCAAAAGCGGCCTCCTCCATCTGAAGGAAGCCGCAATTTTTACTGTCTGGCGTCGTAGCCAAAGTTCGAAATCAGATACTGGCTGTCGCGCCAGTTTTCCTTCACGCGCACCCACGTCTGCAAATAGACCTTCGTGCCCATGAAGCGCTCACAATCGGCGCGCGCCTGCGAGCTGATTTTCTTGAGCATCGCGCCCTGTTTGCCGATGATGATCCCCTTGTGGCTGGCCTTTTCGCAGTAGATCGTCGCGTCGATGTCGATGATGCCATCGTCGCGCTCGGAAAATTTCGTGATCTCGACCGCCGTGCCGTGCGGAATCTCTTTCTCTAAATTCCACAGAAGCTTCTCGCGGATGATTTCCGCCATCACCTGCTTCTCTGGCATGTCCGTCACCATGTCCTCCGGGAAGAGCATGGGGCCGGGCTGCGCGTATTTTTCGCAAGCTTCCAGCAGCGTCGCCACGCCGTCGCGCCACTTGGCGCTGATGGGGATGACCTCATCGAAGTCAAATTCCTGCTGATAGGCCGCGATGACGGGCAGCAACACCCTTTTTCCACGGTGTCGATCTTGTTGATCACCAGCATCGCGGGCGCGCCGGAGGCCTTGATTCTCTCAATCAGCGCGTGCTCCTGCTCGCCGACGTTTGCAATCGGCTCGACCAGCAGAATCACCGCGTCCACATCGGCAACGGACTCCTTGACGACGTTTACCATGTAGTCTCCGAGCTTTTGTGCGCGGGCGGTGGAAGCCCGGGGTGTCGATGAAGACGAATTGGGTCTTCTCGCGGTTCACAACAGCGCAGATGCGGTTTCTCGTCGTCTGCGGCTTATTCGATACAATCGCGATTTTCTCGCCGACCAGAGCGTTTGTAAGCGTCGACTTGCCGACGTTCGGCCGGCCGGCAATGGTGATCATAGCGGATTTTGTTTTCATTGGTAAATCTCTCCTTATTTTCGCGGCAGCTCGATCTCGGCTAAAATCTTCTCTTCGCGCGCGCGCATCTGGCGCTTCATCGCGCCCTCGTCCACATGGTCGTAGCCAAGCAGGTGTAAAATCGAGTGAATCGTGAGATAGCCGACCTCACGCCTCGTCGAATGGCCGAATTCCTTCGCCTGCTCCTTCGCCCGCTCGAGAGAAATTGCCATATCTCCCAGCGGCACGAGTCCCCGTCTCGGGTCTTTATACTCGTCCCAGCTCTCGGGCAGGACGCCGGGGGTAAGCTGGAACATCGGGAACGACAGAACGTCCGTCGCCTTGTCAATATTCCGGTAAGCCTTGTTGATGGTGCGGATGGACGCATCGTCCGTCACGAGAACGTTAATTTCACACGGCGTATCCACGCCCTCTTCCTCCAGCGCGGCAAGAATGCACTTACGGATCTGGCGCTTGAGTAACAGCGCCTCCGGCGTTTTTGCCTCGCAGGTCATGACAATGTTATGCTTCATGTTCTGTCCCTCTTCTGATTCTGATGGAAGGTTTTGCGCGTCTGGAAGGGCTTCGGCTCTCCGGCAGGCGCGATTTTTCGAACTTATCGTACGCTGCAACAATGCGCTGCACGAGCGCGTGCCGTACCACGTCGCTGGCTGTCAGGCGGCAGATCGCGATATCCTCCACGCCGTCTAATATCTTGATGGCTTCCTTGAGGCCGCTGACCTTATCGCCCGGGAGGTCGATCTGGGTAATATCGCCGGTGATGACAATTTTTGAGCCGAAGCCAAGGCGCGTTAAAAACATCTTCATCTGCTCGCGCGTCGTGTTCTGCGCCTCGTCGAGAATGATGAAGCTGTCGTCCAGCGTCCGGCCGCGCATATAGGCAAGCGGCGCAACCTCAATGTTGCCGCGCTCGAGATATTTGTTATACGTCTCCGGCCCCAGCATGTCAAAGAGCGCGTCGTATAACGGCCGCAGATACGGGTCGACCTTGTTCTGCAAATCGCCCGGGAGGAAGCCCAGCCGCTCGCCCGCTTCGACGGCGGGACGCGTCAGGATGATGCGGTTGACTTCCTTTGCCCAGAAAGCCGCGACCGCCTGCGCAACGGCCAGGTACGTCTTGCCCGTACCGGCAGGGCCGACGCCGATGGTGATCGTGTTTTTGGAGATGGCCTTGAGATAGGTCTGCTGGCCGATGGTCTTGGCCTTCACGGGTCTTCCCTTCGCCGTCACGCAGACGACGTCCTTTGGCCATCTTCGTGACCTGCTCTTCCTTTCCCGCGCGCACGAGGTCGATGAGATAGCGCACCTTCTGGTCGTCGATCTCCTCGCCCTTTGGCCGCCAACGCGAAAAAGCGCCTCGATGGCTCTTGCGCCCGCGTCGACGGCTTCTTCGTCCTCCGCCGTGACCTTGAGCTCTGTGTTGCGGTTCGTGATGTGCACGCCGAAGGCCTGCTCGATTTTCTTGACGTTCTCGTCAAAGGAGCCAAACACGTCGATCAGCTGCTCGACGCGCTCGGCGTTGATGGTTCGTTCTGTCATGGTATCGTCTCTTCCTTTAAAATGCTGGCGCGCACCATGCCGGGCGATCATTTCCTCGCATCGGACGGACGCGGAAGTTCATATCGGATGCCGCCCTGCCGGGTCAAATCCGGTGTTCATCTGCAGAATTTTCCCCGGCAAGCATATCCTGCTGCACTGCCGGTCACCTGCTGATCCAAAAGCTTTTCGCAGCGTCCTTCTCCAGCGGCGCGGGCGTCAAGATCATAGCCCCGCCGCTCCACAATTTCCAGCCCGATCGGAATCGTCAAGCCCCAGCGGCAGCGTCAGCATATGGGTTTTTGTTATTTTATCACACTTGCCCTCCAGATTTCCACCGTTTGCGAAAAATATTCCACCGTTTTTCTCCCACCAGAAGCGATACGCTGTGCGAATTCTTCCCGTTCGGCGTTTTCTGCAGCACCGTGTCCGGGCAGCGCGCGGTTTTCTGTGCGAGCGTTTCAGCGTAAACCTCCCCCAGTGCGGCGCAGACGCGCGTAGTAAATTCCAGATCGGTGTAAGCGGAAATCAGCACCTGCCCCTTTTTCACCGCCTGCCCGATGGCGCACAGGCAGTTTCCCCTCCATCGCCGAAACCGAGGTAATCACGCCGTCCTTGCCTGCCACCACGTTCATCGGCGCGCGCCTTTCTTCCACGGCGATTGCCTCCGGTCGCTCCCGGACAACGACGCGCGCGCGCATGCCGCTCTGCTGGACCGTCAGCCACTGCAGCTTCGGAATTTGCAGCAGCATCCTATTTTTCAGCTCCTGCGGATGGATGCTCGGACCGTAGGTGCCGAAACCCACGCCGAGATTCTGAAGTTCCCGCAGAATCTGCGCCTCCGGCACGGTCTCGTTTCCGACGACCTCGTAGAAAAACACGAACTTCGGAATCACGAATGCGCCTGCCATCGCCAAAAGCAGCAGCAATGCAAAGCCCCTTCGCTTCCACAGCCCGCCGAACACCTGCCGGAAGCCATGCTCCTGCAGCACGCACAGCTCGCACATCGCGCGCTGCGCCGCCGTCCGCGCCTTCGGAAGGTCTCTTTGCAGCAGCACAAGACGGATGGTAAAGTCGTCCGTCCGCTGCGGCTTCAAAAATGCCACGCGCGCGCCGGACAGCTTTTCCAGCGACCACTCCGGGCTTGCCCCGCGGATTTCCGCAATCACATAGCCCTGCAGAAACCAGATCAGCTGCCACATGATGCCCCCGTAAAGCTCATCGCTTCGATCGTTCCGGTCACAGTCAGCCGGTCGCGGTGCATGTACCGCAGCTCCAGCCCGCTTCCCTCGATGGTCACTTCGCCCGTGTTCACCGCAATGACAATTTTCTCCGGCTCGTAGGCGATAATTGCCCGATGGCAGTCGAGGCTGCACATCTCAAAGCCGAATAGCTCGATGTGCGGCAGATTTGCCGCAATATCCAGCGGCAGATCAAATAGCTTCGCCGCTTTTGTCAGAAGCTGTCTTGCTGTTTTCAAGCCCTCCACCCCTTTTCTCTGCAAGTCTATGCTCCGGTACTGAAATCTTGCCGGACAGACATAGATTGTTCTGTGAGGTGATTGGAGTGAAGCAGAATTCTGAGAAAACCCGCGTGCGGTTTTTGCAGGCGCTTGCCATCGGCGCGTGCTACGTGTGGCTGATTGTCCGCCCGGAGGATGCAAGCCTTGCGGCGGCTGGGGCGCTTTCACTTTGTGCGAAGGTGATTGTGCCGTCGCTGTTTCCGTTTTTCGTGTGCGCAAATCTGTTCTGCGCGCTGCATCTTACGCAGCCGCTCGAGCGGGCGCTGTCCGGCGTTATGCAGCCGGTGTTCGGCGTGCCGGGTTCCGGCGCGGCGGCGCTCGTCGTCGGTCTTACGGGCGGATACCCTTCCGGCGCGCAGACCATCGCCGCGCTGTATGCAGCCGGAAGCATCGACAAAAAAGCGCTGGAAGGCTTCTTCTGTTCTGCAACAACTGCGGTCCGGCGGTCATCTTCGGCGTCGTGGGACCGGCAGTGTTCGGAAGCAGGCTTGCCGGGCTGCTTTTATACATCGTCCATTGCACGTCCGCGCTGCTGCTGGGAACTCTCCCGCGCAAAAAAAACAGCTGTTCTTCCCTCCGAAAATGCAAACGCCGCGCAGGAAGCTCCACCCTCCTTTTCAGCCGCCCTCACCGACAGCGTCAAAACAGCCGGTCAGACGGCGCTCGAGGTGTGCATGTTCGTGCTGCTCTTCGGCGTGCTGACTGCGCTGGTGCAAAAGCGCGCTGAAAGCGTTTCTTCCGCCGTTAGCGCTGACGGCGCTCAGCGGCATTCTGGAGCTTTCCGGGGCGCGGGCGCGCTGGCGGAGCTTGCGCTCGCGCAGGGCGTCAAGTTTACGCTTGCCTCCATGCTTCTCGCCTTCGGAGGACTGAGCGTCCACGCACAGACACGGGCAGTGCTCACGCCCACAGGGCTGGGCAGCCTTCCGGTTTTCCTGCCGAAGCTGCTGCACGCCTTGACCGCCGGTCTTCTCAGTATCCCGGTCTACCGGCTGTTTGATGCGCAGCTGGCATCGAGCGCGGCGTTTGCAGCTTGCGGCGCAGGCGCGGGCTTTGCTTTGATGGAACTGACGCTTAGCGTCCTTGCGTGTCTGGTTTTCCGAAAAATGGCGGCTAGCAATTTGCACCGCGATCGTGTATAATAGTTTCGCTTCCAAGAATTCAGAAAGGCGGCGATGCAATTGCTGTTTCGGAAAAATATCGACCGGTACTGCGCCTACTGTCAATTTGCAGGACGCATTGACGAGGCGCACATGATCTGCCAGCACTGCGGTGTCGTCCCCTGCGAGCATCACTGCCGCCGCTTCCGGTACGATCCTTTGAAGCGTGTTCCCGGGCGCGCGAAGCCGAAGGAATTCCAGAAATTTAAAACGCAGGACTTCAGCCTGTAGCGTCTCAAAATTACAAATTGCCCCGTTTATCGGACCTGTTTTTCTGTCCGGTAAGCGGGGCTTTTTCTGTCATTTTCCGCGCGCTCAGAAACAGGTGAGCGACCACTGCGTCCGATAAACCTCCCCGGCAGGAAGGCAGATGAGGTCCGGCTGGGTTTTCAGATCCTCAATCACGCCGCTTCTCGACGGCAGGCTGCTCCACGGCTCCAGACACACGTATGGCGCGTCCGTCTTCGGCATGTGCCAGCAGCCGAAAATCGGAAAGTCGGGCGCGATCAAGCGCACGCCGCGGCTTCCCCTTTCGCTGGCAAGCGTGACGGTCCCCGTCGTGCCTTTCAGCACAATCGCATCCTGGTCAAACAGCGCATGGCAAAGCGGCAGCTTTCCGTTCTGCAGCGCAAACGGCGTCTTACGTCCGGTGACAAAGCAGTCCGGTGTAAATTCCACACGCTGCGGCGCGCAGGCGCCGAAATCCAACGCATAATCCTCAAACCGCAGCCCGTCTTCCAGCGGCACGTTGATGCCCGGATGACCGCCGAGGGCAAAGTACATGCGCTTTTCGTCCCGGTTTTCCACACAGATCTCCGCATGCAGTGTGTTTTCTTCCAGCCGATAGCAAATTGTGTAGCGGAAGCGGAACGGATACTGCGCGTAAAATTCCGGATTCGTCTCAATCTGCAGCGCAACGGCGTCAGCCGTTTTCTGCGCCGCAGTAAACTCCGCCGTGGGCGCAAAGCCATGAATCGGAAGATGGTACGTCTGCCCTTCGTAGCGATATGTCCCGTTTGTCAGCCGCGCCACATACGGAAAAATCGTCGGCGCGCGGTCGGTCCAGTAGGCGGGGTCTCCCTGCCAGAGATATTCGGTCTTCCCGGTCAAATGCATCAGCTGCGCACCGAGCGAAGAAATCTGCGCCTGCATGCAGCCGCTGCGGATGGTATAAAGCATGGCAAAGCCTCCTGTCGTGTTCTGCTCGTTTTTTCATTTTAGCGTCCGTTTTCCCGCCTGACAAGCCTCCAAATCGCACTCGGATATAGTTATTTTGCACTAAATTATCCTAAATATTTTGTATATATTGCAAGAATTCCGCGCGAAACGGCGAAAAAAATCGTTCTTTTGTAAAACCGCTTGATAAATTATTTGGCGCATGCTACAGTGAAAACAGCCAATCACGGAGCAAATCTGTGCAACATGCGAAGGATACCGGCAGGTATCAGGGAAAGGTGCGTGAGCGAATGAACGAAACCATTGTTTCCATGCGGGGCATCTGCAAGAGCTTCCCAGGCGTGAAAGCGCTGGACAATGTTCACTTTGAGCTTCGCTCCGGCGAGGTCATGGCCTTGCTGGGAGAAAACGGCGCCGGCAAATCCACGCTGATGAAAATCTTAAGCGGCGTGTATACCAGAGACAGCGGAAGCGTTGAAATTTTCGGAAAAGAATACGGCGATCTGACGCCGAAGCAGGCGCAGGCGCTGGGTGTGGCAATCATCCATCAGGAGCTGAACATGTGCCCGCACCTGAGCGTCACAGAAAACATGTTCCTCGGGCGTGAGCGGTACAAGGGTCCGGTCCTCGACCGGCGCGGCATGGAGGCGGAGGCAAAGCGGATTCTCGACGATCTGTGCATCGACATCTCCCCCAACGAAACTGTTGGAAACCTTCCGGTCTCAAGCAGCAGATGGTTGAGATTGCGAAGGCGCTTTCCATCAACGCCAGGGTCTTGATCATGGACGAGCCAACCTCGGCGCTGACAGCGAAGGAAATTGACGAACTGTTCCGCATCATCCGGCGTCTGAAGGATTCCGGCTGCGGCATCGTGTATATCTCCCACCGGCTGGAGGAGTTGCAGCACATCGTCGACCGCGTGACCATCATGCGAGATGGGCAGTACATCACATCGACGAACTTTGTGGATACGACGATGGCGGATATTATCACCAACATGGTCGGCAGAGAAATCAAGGAGCAGTTCCCGCGCGTCGAGTGCCAGAAGGGCGAAAAGATCTTCGAGGTCAAGCATCTCAACGCAGGGCGCATAGTACGCGACATCAGCTTCTCGCTGTATGCGGGCGAAATCGTCGGCTTTGCGGGGCTCATGGGCGCAGGAAGAACGGAAACCACGCGCGCCATCTTCGGCGCGGACCCCAGAGAATCGGGCGAAATTTTCCTCGACGGCAAAAGATCACCATCCATACCCCTTCCGATGCGATCAAAGCCGGTATCGTCCTGCCCCGGAGGACCGGAAAAAGGACGGGCTGTGCACCAAGCTGCCGATCCGTGAGAACATCGCGCTGCCGAACCTCGATCTTCTGTGCAATCCGCTCGGCGTGATCAACCGGAAGAAGGAAGACGAGATGTGCGACAAGGTCGTGCAGGAGCTTCGCATCAAGACGCCGAACGTTGAAATCGACGCTGCCGGGCTTTCCGGCGGCAACCAGCAAAAAGGTCGTCGTGGGCAAATGGCTGGCGCGCGACTCTCGCGTGGTGATCTTCGATGAGCCGACACGCGGCATCGACGTGGCGGCAAAGGTCGAAATTTACAACCTCATGAACCAGCTCAAGCAGCAGGGCATTGCCGTCATGTTCGTCTCGTCGGAAATGCCGGAGGTCATGGGCATTGCAGACCGCATCGTCGTCATGTGCGACGGGCGCATCACGGCGAAGTGATGGCGCGCGAGACGACGCAGGAGGAAATCCTGACGCTGGCAACCAGATTTGAAAACAAATTTGCAGCGCAAGCCGCTGAGGAGGAAGAAGCGTAATGGGTACTTTGGAAAACAGGAGAAAACTCACAGCCGTGCGCGGCATGGGCGCTGCGCTGGTCGGCTTTGCGGGCTGGATCGTGCTGTATGTCGTCTTCGGTCTGATCGAGCCGAATATCTTTACGACGAACAACATGCTGAACCTGCTGCGCTCCATGGCAAAATATCTGCTTGTCGGCGTCGGTCAGGGCGTAATTCTGATCACCGGCAATATCGATCTTTCCATCGGCTCGGTTGTCGCGATGTCCGCGATGATCTCCGCCACGATGATGAGCCACGGCACCGCTGCCATCGTTGCAGTCTGCGCCGCGATCGTCTGCTGTCTGCTTGTCGGGCTGATCAACGGACTGCTCGTCGGCAAGTTCAAGCTGCCGCCCTTTATTGCAACGCTCGGCACCATGTTCTGCGCAAGAGGCGTTGCCTACCTTGCAAACGGCAACCGCAACACCGACGCCATCGTCACGGGTCTGGGCAAGGAAGCCGGCGACGCTTTCCAGAACTTCTTCTATTACGGAAAAAACGCTTGGCATCTACAACGCCTTCTGGATTGCGTTTGTGATCTTTGCTGTCGTCTTTTTCCTGATGAACAAGACCCGCACCGGCAGACACATCTACGCCATCGGCTCGAACGTTGACGCGGCAAAGCTCTCCGGCATCAACGTCTTTGCAACCACCACAAAGGCTTACCTCATCAGCGCCTTCTGCGCTGCCATTGTCGGCTTGATTCTTGCCGGTCAGGCAGGCATGGGCAACATGGAAGCGGGCAACTCATATGAAATGTACGGCGTCGCTGCGGGCGTCATCGGCGGCATCTCTCCGCTCGGCGGCAGCGGTCTGCTTCTTGGTGCATTCGCGGGCGCCGGCGTATGGCAGACACTGGAAAACGGTCTCGGCATCATCGGCGCGCCGGTCGGCATCCAGAGAATCGTCATCGGCGTGATCGTTACCGGCGCGGTTCTCATCGACGTTGTATTCCGTCAGGGAACAAAAAAGGTGAAGAAATAAATGTTCTTTGTTATTTCCGCGGTTCCGCGTAAATAAGGCCCCAAAAACAATAAATTTAGGAGGAATTACAATGAAAAAGCTCGTATCCGTTCTGTCTCTGCATGGCCATGATCGTGTGCCTGCTGGCAGGCTGCGCAAGCGGCGAAAAAAAAGAAACCGCCCAGACCGCCTCGACCGGCGGGGCTACAAAGTCGCACTCATTACCATGGACTCCATTGACCAGCACTGGATCACCCTGAAAGAGGGCGCTGAAAAGGCCGCTTCCGAACTCGGCGTCGCGCTGACGTTCATGGCTCCGAACACCAAGGATGACGCGCTCCAGATCGAGCAGGTCAATAACGCCGTCTCCGCCGGCAATCAGGCGATCATCGTCGCCGCAAACGGCCCCGACGCCATTTCCTCGGCGCTGAAGGAAGCGGCAGATGCGGGCGTGAAGATCATCTATGTCGACTCCCCGGCAAACGTTCCGGCAGAAGCGACCTTCTCCACCGATAACACCGCCGCCGGCAAGACCGCGGGCCAGACCATGCTCGACGCGCTGACTGCAAAGGGCGTTACCTCCGGCAAGATCGGTATCGTGAACGTCAACGCCGCTACCGCTTCCACGGTTGCGCGCGAAGCAGGCTTCCGCGAAGCCTTCGAGGGCACCGATTTTGAACTGCTCGAGACGCAGTACGGCGAGGGTGACGCCGCAAAGTCCCAGTCCATCGCGGAAAACTACATCACGCAGGGCGTGGTCGGCATCTTCGGCTGCAACGAAGGCTCCACCAACGGCGCAGGCAATGCGGTCAAGGCTGCAAACGCGGACGTTGTCTGCGTAGGCTTTGATAAGTCTGATGCGATCCTCGGTCTGATTGAGGACGGCTATATTCTTGCAACCATGGCCCAGAACCCCGATGTTATGGGCTACGAAGGCGTCAAGGCTGCTGTCGCAGCTCTGAACGGCGAGAACCTCGGCGGCGCTGTCACCGACACCGGCGTCTCCGTTCTGACCAAGTAAGTTTTTCCCATGGCAAAAGCGCCGGTTTCCCCGGCGCTTTTGCCAAACGGACCGCTGCGCCGCTGTTTTTCTTGACTGGCGCTAAAAAATTGCTATCATAACATCAGGCGGTGGGATGCTCCCAGCCAGACTGGAAGCATGCCCCTGCCCTATGTGCAAATCCAATTCCGAAAAGGAGATTTCCCATGAAGCGTTCTGAAATCAACAAGGCTCTTCGCGAGCTGGAAGCGATGTGCAAAAATATCACTGCTACCTGCCGCCGTTCTGCAGCTTTACTCCCGACGAATGGCAGAGCAAGGGACATGAATATGACGAGGTCCGCGAATGCATGCTCGGCTGGGACATCACTGACTACGGTCAGGGAAAATTCAACGAACTGGGCTTCTCGCTCATTACCATCCGCAACGGAAACCGCAAACTTGCGGACAAGTACCCCAAGGTCTACGCCGAAAAGCTCCTGTTTCTGAAAGAAGGACAGTATTCCCCAACCACTTCCACTGGTTCAAGACCGAGGATATCATCAACCGCGGCGGCGGCAACGTACTCATTCGCGTGTACAATTCCAAAGAGGACGAGTCCATCGACTATGAATCTGACGTTGTCGTTCACACGGACGGCAAATCCTACATCGTTCCTGCCGGAACGCAGATTCGTCTAACGCCGGGCGAGAGCATCTACGTCTATCAGGGTCTGTATCACGATTTTACCGTCGAACCCGGCACGGGCGACGTACTGCTCGGCGAGGTCAGCCAGTGCAACGACGACAACACCGATAATCGCTTCAACCCACCCATGGGACGCTTCCCGGCAATTGAAGAGGACGAGCCGCCGTACCGGCTTTTGTGCAACGAATACCCCGCAGCAAAGTAACCCAAACAGGAAAGGACAAAGCATATGATCGACGTTGTTGCTCTGGGCGAGCTTCTCATTGACTTCGCCGCCAAATCTGCGGATGCCGGCGGCTACCCCACCATGGCGGCAAATCCCGGCGGCGCACCCGGTAATTTTCTTGCCGCGCTGGGCGTCTACGGGTGCAAGACCGCATTTATCGGCAAGGTCGGCGCGGACACGTTCGGAAGACTGCTGCGCCGGACGATGCAGCATGCCGGAATCGAAACAAAGGGCATTGTCGAAGACCCCGAGGTCTTCACGACCCTCGCCTTCGTTACCTTTGACGCCTCCGGCGACCGCTCGTTCTCCTTCGCGCGCAAGCCCGGCGCAGACACGCAGCTTCGCTGGGACGAGGTAAATCTGCATCTGATCGACGAGGCGCGCGTGTTCCACTTCGGAACGCTCAGCCTCACCGACGAGCCGGCGCGCAGCACCACACAGCAGGCAGTCGCCTACGCGAAGGCGAAGGGCAAGCTCATCACCTGCGACCCCAACCTGCGCGAGCCGCTCTGGAAAACCCCGGCTGCGGCAAAGGAGCAGATGCTCTGGAGTCTTACACAGTCCGACGTCGTCAAAATCAGCGACAACGAGGTTGCGTTTCTCTGGGGCTGTTCGCCCGAAGAAGGCGCGCAGCGGCTATTGGAGGAATTTGACGTAAAGCTCGCGATGGTCACGCTCGGACCGGACGGCTGCCTGTTAAAAACGAAGCAGGCGCTCTTCCGCGTGCCTGCCCCCGCCGTCCATCCGGTCGACACCACCGGTGCGGGCGATATCTTCGGCGGCAGCGCCGTGGCGCGGCTTCTGGAGCTCGGGAAAGCGCCGGAGCAGCTCACGCAGGACGACCTTTCCTACATCGGAAGCTATGCCCTGACAGCGGCAAGCCTTTCGACCGAACATTCGGGCGGTATCCCGAGCATTCCTCCAAAGAAGCGGTGCTTGCCGCGATGCAGACAGGAGCGCGCACATGAAAGCGCTCGGTCTGGATTTGGGAACCACCTCGCTCAGCGCGGTGGTATTGGAAACAGATTCCGGCGTTTTGGCGGCAAAAACCGTTCAGAACGCCGCCTTTTTACCCGGTGAGCGTTGGGAGCGGACGCAGAACGCGGAGGAAATCTATGCTGCGGCGCTGCCCCTCATACAGGAGCTGTGTGTGAACATCCCGAGATTTGCGCCATCGGCGTCACGGGTCAGATGCACGGCATCGTATATCTCGACACTGACGGCAGGTGTCTGAGCCCGCTCTACACGTGGCAGGACGAACGGGCAGCTTTGCCCTTCAACGAAACCGAAAGCTGGGCTGCGCACTTGTCTGCCGTCACCGGCTATCCGGCGGCGCCGGGCTACGGACTGGCGACACACTATTATAATGTCCACCACGGTCTTGTTCCCGAAACGGCAGCCTGCTTCTGCACGATCGCGGATTTTGTTGCCATGCGTCTTGCAGGCAGGACCTCTCCCCTTCTGGACGGCTCGAACGCGGCAAGCCTCGGGCTGTTTGATCTGCAAAACGGCTGCTTTGACAAAGACGCGGCAGAAAAAGCCGGTCTTGATGCCAGGCTGCTGCCGCAGGTATCCAAAAACGCATATCTCGGAACCGGCACGTTCAAGATCCCGGTCTATACCGCCATCGGGGACAATCAGGCAGCGTTCCTCGGCGCGGTGGACGACAGGAAGCACACGCTTCTTGTCAACGTCGGCACAGGCAGTCAGGTCGCAGTCTTCACGCCCGGCTATCTTTCGGTTCCCGGTCTGGAGACCAGACCCCTACCCCGGCGGCGGGAATCTTCTTGTGGGTGCGGCGCTTTGCGGCGGCAGAAGCTACGCTCTGCTGGAGAATTTCTTCCGCCAGACACTCAGGCTCGCAGGCGGGCCGGATATCAGCCTTTACGGTGCGATGGAACGCGCGCTGGATGAAGCCTGCGAAATCACCGACGCACCGGAAGCCGCTACGCTCTTTCAGGGCACGCGGGAAAATCCGGCGCTTCGCGGAAGCTTTCGGGGCATCAGCTGCGAAAACTTCACGCCCGTGCACTTCATGCACAGCGTCATGAACGGTATGGCGCAGGAGCTTTTTGCGATGTATCAGGGCTTTCTGGACGCCGGCGGCGCAAAGCCGGAGGCAATGATCGGCTCGGGAAACGGTTTGCGAAAGAACCGGCATCTGCAAAGAGCCTTCGAGCGCGTCTTTTCCTGCCCGATGACGCTTTCGCGCTGCGAAGAAGAAGCGGCGTGCGGCGCGGCGCGCTGGGCGCTTGCCTGCCGGGCAGATTGACAAAGTAATTTCCGACACATATAATAGGAGGGTATTTTTATGGGCAAGCAGCTCTGGCAGCGTCCGGTCTTTTTTGACCGCAACCGCGTTTACCGCGTCTATCTCGGCGGCAAACTCTTTCACGACTTTCCTCGGCGACGCGCCGGAGGACGGATTCTATCCGGAAGAGTGGGTCGCATCGACAGTCCATGCCATGAATGCAGTCAGCAAGGGTCCTTTCGAGGGTATTTCCATGATCGAAGGCACCGATCTTCCATTTACGAAGCTCCTGGAAGAGCACCGGGAAGACTGCCTCGGCAGCCGCAAAACGCTCGGCGTACTGGTCAAGTACCTCGACAGCGCCATTCGCCTTCCGATGCAGGTACACCCCACGCGCGCATTTTCCAGAGAATACTTTCACAGCCCCTACGGCAAAGCCGAGTCCTGGGTCGTGCTTGCCACGCGCCCGGACGCCTGCCTCTACTACGGCTTCTCGCGCGAGGTCACGCGGGAAGAATTTGAAGCTGCGGTCGACGCTTCCCTGACAGATAAGACCTGCATGACGGCGTTCGTCAACCGCGTGGATGTCAAGCCCGGCGATGTGTTTTTCGTTCCGGCAGGCATGATTCACGCCATCGGTCCGGGCTGCCTTCTTTTTAGAGGCGCAGGAGCCGTCTGATTTTACCGTGCAGCCGGAGCATTGGTGCGGCGAACATCTGCTGAGCGAGCATGAAATGTATCTGGGACTTGACCGTAAGATTGCCAACAGCTGCTTTGACTTTACCAGATACGGCGCGCGTGTCGTGGAAGACGGCAGGCAGACGCCGAAGCTTCTGGCGCAAACCTCCAATATGCGCTATGAAAGCCTCATCGGTCCCGATTGCACCAACTGCTTCTCGGTCGACCGGCTGACGCTTTGCGGCGGCAGCGCAGTTCTTCACGCCGGTGCGGGCGTGCACATCGTATCGTCCGGTGCAGGCGCAGTGCGCTGCGGCGATTTTACACACGCCTTAAAAAAGGGCGACTATTTCTTCCTTCCCGCCTGTGCAGCCGGGGAAGCCATTGTCGAAGGCGAGCTGGAGCTTCTGATCTGCCGTGGCGGCATAGAGCCATAAGAACCATCAAATCATAAAGTGAGACAGAACATGACGCAAAAACCGAGAAATGCCGACTATACCAAAAGAATATAACCGCAAGGCGGTTTTGAGCATGCTGCGCCGCAGCTCCATGAGCCGCGCCGAGCTTGCCCGGGCAATCGGTCTGAGCCGCGCGGCGACGAGTCTGATTGCCGAAGAGCTTTTAAAAGACGGCATCGTCATGGAGCTTCCGCCGCAGTCGGTCGGGCGCGGACGCAGTGCAACGCCGCTTGCCGTGCGTGCAGACAGCTATTACGCGCTGGCAGTCGACCTGGCAAGAAAGAGCTGCAGCGTCGGTCTTTGCGACATGTCCGGTCATCTGCTGCAATTTCGTGCCTTCCCCGACCAGGACGGACTGCTGGACCTGATCATCGAAGCGCTTCGGCGCATGGCGCAGAGCGTGGACAAAAGCAAAATTCTCGGCATCGGCATCAGTTCTCCGGGTCCTCTGGACTGCGAGGGCGGAAAATCCTCAATCCGCCGCAGTTTGACCGGTGGCACGGCGTGGAAATCAGCGCAATTTTGTCTCAGGCGCTCGATCTTCCTGCCTATCTGGAACATGACGTCTGCGCACTGGCGCTGCATCAGCTGGAAATGGGGCACAGCCGGAATTTCATGCTCGTCTTCGTCGACATCGGCATCGGCGCCGCCATCATGTCCGGCGGCGAGCTGGTCGGCAACTCCCGGTATTTTACCGGCGAGGTCGGTCATACCACCATCCGCTTCGACGGCAGGCAGTGCGCCTGCGGCAACCGGGGGTGTCTGGAAACCTACGCTTCCATTCCCGCGCTTCTGGAAGGCTCGTCGTTTTCCAGCTGGCGGGAGCTTGCCGACAGCGCCGAGCAAAGCCCAGAGGCGCAGCGGCTGGTTTATCAGGAGGCGCTGTATCTGTCGGCAGGTCTGATTAACCTTCTGAACCTCATCCCGGTCGACACCATCTATCTTTCGGGGGATGTCTGCTACCGCTACGAACTGCTTGCCGCGCATCTGCGGCAGGAAATTTCCGCCAAGGCACTTTTCGGCAGCACGGACAGTATCCGAATCTATCCGTCCAGTCAGGACCCGAATGTCGGCACGCTCTCTGCCGCCGACGTGGTCTTCGACAAGTTTTTCCGCATATAACCATCGCCGCAGTACGATCAAGCGTACCGCGGCGATTTTACTCTTCATTTCATCTGTTTATTTGTTGGAAAAGGCATACACCGTGACCTGATGGTATCGCTCGCCTGCTTTGAGGACCGGCTTGCGGAACGCCTCACACTGCATCGCGTTCGGATAGAACTGCGTCTCAAGGCACACCGCATCGCGCTTTTCATACATCGCGCCGCCCTTGCCCGTCCAGGGTCCGAGGAAGTTTGCCGCATAGAGCTGCACGCCGGGCATTGTCGTCGAAACGCGCATCGTAACGCCGCTTTCCGCGCTGGAGAGAACCGCTACCGGCAAAAGCGCTCCGGTATCTGCCAGACAGAAATTGTGGTCGTAGCCGCTGCAGTTTCGAAGCTGCACATCGTCCTGCCCGATATCGCGCCCGACCGGCTTCGGCGTACGGAAATCGAACGGTGTCCCGTCAACCGGCAGAATTTTACCCGTCGGCATGCACTGGTCGCTGTTTTCGGTGAAGCGGTCGGCATGGATCTGCAGCGTATGGGAAAGTGCCGTGCCGCCGCCGTTCAGGTTAAAATAGCTGTGGTTCGTAAGATTGCAGAGTGTGTCCTGATCGCTCACGGCATCATAGGTGATGGTCAGCGCGCCGTTTGCCACGCGGTAGCTTACGCTCACGCGCAGCGTGCCGGGGTAGCCCTCCTCGCCGTCCGGCGAAACGCGGGAAAATTTCACGCCGTCTTCCAGCACCTCCGCGTCCCAGACATACTTGTCAAAGCCGCGCAGACCGCCGTGCAGGTGGTTCTTGCCGTCGTTCTTCGCCAGAATATAGGTTTTGCCGTTCAGCGTAAACTGCGCGCCGCCCAGCCGGTTTGCAACGCGCCCGACGCACGCGCCGAGATAGCCGTCGTGCGTCTCGTAGCCCTCGATCGTGTCGTGTCCGAGGACGACGTCGACCGGCTTTCCGTTCTTATCCGGCACCAGCAGCGCCTGCACCGTCGCACCGTAGTCCAGAATCCGCGCGGTCAGCTCCGGCGTCCGGATTTCAAAAAGCGTCACAGCCTCGCCGCGCGCCGTCTTTCCAAAGAGTTTGCGTTCGATGTTCATCATTTGGAATGCTCCTTCCGCAATGTTCTTCTGTTCGAATTATAAGCGCGAACCTGTCTGAAGTCAATTGCCGCAAACGACGCGCATACGCCGGCAATTTTGGTCTTGACGCGCAGACATCACGCCTCGCGCAGCGCCTGCAGCGCAGCGCCGATGTCCTCGGAAAGAAGAATCGACCGGTCCTCGATTTCCGGCGGGGCTCCGACCTCGCCAAAGGTTGATGCAGGCATAGGTCGCCTTCGGATTGCGCGCCGTCATGCGCCAGAAGGGATATTTGATGATGCCGGGGTGTTATACCCGACGCCCAGCTCCAGAAACAGCATTCTCTGCCCTGCGCGGGTGCGGAGGAAGCTTTCGTACCGTTCAGCTGCCCGATGCCAGCACGCGTCTTCGACAAAGCGGTCGTCGCAGCGCAGATTCATCGTCAGAGGGCTTCCGCAGTGCGGGCAGACGGGCAGCAGTTCTGCAGGAACTTTCCTATTCTCCTGCCGCTCGACCATTTCGCCGATTACAGCTTCATTATCAAAGGTTTCCTGGCAGCACGGCGTTGAACACTGCAACACCTTTGTCCTGCCCATAGTCTCTTTGCGTGTAGCGGTTGATCAGATAACAGGCTCCAGTGCCCTTATCGGCAAATCCCGCCTTTCCGTTTGCGAATCGAAAAATACCTTCTGAACTTCACCACCTTCTTTTGATAGCCTCAATCAAATATGCAAAGGATTTGTTGCGTTTCCTCATCGTTGGCATTACAATAATCCAAACAGATTGCGTTCGTAAAGGTACTCGAAAAATTTTTCTTTTTTCGTTTATCATGGCGCTGTAAGGATGGTACCAAAATAAGTTACAAAAAGGATTGGAGGTTTTTCGATGGAATTGCCCGCATGCCCGGTAGAAACAACGCTGATGCTGATCGGCGACAAATGGAAGGTTTTGATTCTGCGCGATCTGATGGACGGCACGAAGCGCTTCGGAGAACTCGAAAAATTCCATCGGGCACGTCACGCAGAAGGTACTGACCGCGCAGCTGCGCGACATGGAGGCAAAGGGTCTTCTCACACGCAGGGTCTACGCCGAGGTCCCCCGCGCGTGGAATACACGCTGACTCCGACCGGCTACAGCTTGAGACCGATTCTCGACTCCATGGTTGCCTGGGGAACCGGCTATCAGCAGCAGATGTCCGGCGCGGACTCTGCGGATTAACACAGCATGACGAACATACAGGAATCGCCCATGCGCAAACCGGCAGCGCACTTTCATCTGCCGGGCTTATTTGAATTTTACGAGTTCTACCGCGCATTTCTGCCGCTTTACCGGGCGCACCGGGCTTATTTTTACGATTGGTGCGAGATTGCTTCCATCTACGGCGCACCGGAAGGCTGCATCTGGGGCGGCGGGCGCGTCGGTTCCGGCACTGCGGGCGCGCAGGAGGTACTGGCGCTGATGCAAGACTTTGGCATCTCTGCCCGGCTGACGTTCAGCAACTGCCTTCTGCGCCCCGAGCATCTGATAGACCATCCATGCAACGCGCTGTGCCGCGCGTTTTCTGGATTCTGCCGGACCGCAGAACGGTGTGATTGTCCACTCCGAGCTGCTGCTGACGTATCTGAAAAGCATTACCCCCTCTATTATTTTTGTCTCGTCGACGACGAAGGTTCTGACCCGGTTTTCTCAGCTGCGGCAGGAGCTGGAACGAGACGACTTTTCCTATGTCGTGCCGGATTTCCGTCTGAACCGGTCGTTTGCGCAGCTGCAGGCGCTGCCGCAGACGCTCAAGGATAAGACGGAGTTTCTCTGCAACGAGGGCTGCTGGTCCGGCTGTATGGAGCGGCGCGCCTGCTATGAAGCGGTCAGCCGGAAAAATCTCGGAGCACCCGGACCGGAGCATCGCTGCACCGCCCGGAAGCGGCAAACGGCTACCGCTTTTCCCGCGCGATGGAAGGTCCCGGCTTCATCGGCGTGCAGGACATTCAGACCACGTATCTTCCATGGGCTTTTCTCAATTCAAAATCGAAGGACGCGGGCTCGGAAACGCTCTTTGCTGGAGTTTCTGCTCCATTATCTGACAAAGCCGGAATATCATCTGCACGTGCGCGAGGCACTGTATCTGGACAATACCCTCGATCTGTTCTGAGCCATGCGTCCCATATCAAAAAATAGATAGCTTGAACAAAAATATTTTGAAAATGACGGGTTATCGTGTATAGTAAAAAGTGATAGAACCCGGCGGCGCATTCACCGGCTTGCCGCTTCCGATGGGCGCGGGCATACTTCAGCAAAAGGAGAGTGGGACGATTGGAAGAACTGCTTCGTATGGAGCATATCAGCAAACGCTTC
>VOFG01003997.1_pt1 | contig 45743 bp, 58 predicted proteins | sample 5384171 | NCBI WGS metagenome assembly VOFG01 (sample SAMN12384726, study PRJNA508395) | human gut metagenome | isolation source: healthy gut F | host: Homo sapiens
GATGAGCGGGATATACTGATCAAAGTGATAGCCCATGTTGTCGTGCACGAACTGGTCCAGCCGTTCTACGATGAACTCGGCGGCGGCCTGCCGCTTTGAGACATTTTCCAGCTTGAGGTTTCTGCCCAGCCAGATGGCAAGACCCGAAAGCAGCGCCATGACGATCCAGGTACTGACCAGGGTCTGGGTGATCTTGAAATCACCCAGCAGGGGGATGTCCGTATGGATGGTATACAGGATCTTTGCGCCGTTCAGTTCCATTTGTTACGTTTCACCCCCTTCGTCACGGGGTTCAGCTTCCGGCTCCGGTGCGGGTTCGGGGTCGTCCTCCACAGAGACGTCCACCGAAGGCCCGGCCGGTGCAAGAGGCTTGTACTTTCCGGTTATTTGCAGGTAGTAGATCGTAACGCGCGGGAAAAGCAGCGGCAGAACACCGGCAAACGGCTGGAACACCGGTGCCCCGATGGCAACGATGATCCACACCGCCTGCAGAAGCATCCGGACATTGTAGGAAGCCTGCAATGTCGCTTTGCGCCGTTTCTCATCCTGCTCGTCGATGACCTTCTGGCACACGATGCAGATGCCCGCAAAGTTGCCGATGGCCACCGCCGCGCCGATGAGACTGCCCAGAACAACAGTGTAATCAAATTTCACCCAGCCAACCAGGTGCAGAGCTGCAAAGATCACCCACATGACGGCGGTACAGATGGCCGTGCCGCAGGCGATGCGGGTCAGCTCCTTTTTGGATTCCGGCTGCAGTTTCATAAAGGGAAACCTCCTGTTAAGTTTACTGATGCGAATTGAACCCCACCCGCTTTGGTTTTTCCTTTTTGGTGCGGTCCATGTGTTCCTTGGCAAAATACCAGAAGTTCTGCGCCCCGGCAGCAAGGCCCAGCAGGATCGCCGGAAGGAACACCCATTCCGGCCAGCTCCAGTTGTTCACCGCCCACCATGCACCGCCCAGACACATGACCAGCGGCAGCAGCATATTCAGGCCCAGCTGGGTCAGCCAGACAAGATCCTCCAGTGCCTTATACCAGCCCTTCAACCTGCGTTTCCTCCCTGTGTGGTCTGCCTTTGCAAAAGCCAGATTCTGGATTTTTGCCACAGATTTGCAATCAGCAAAAAATCTTATAACGATAGTATAATTCAAACCGGCCGTTTTTTCAATCAATTTTCCACTGTTTTCTAGTAAAATTTCATAGTTTGTTCAAACTAATGCCGTAACTGTACGCCCTGTATGGAGTTTGTGCGTCTGCGGGCACATCAATACCAAAAGTTTGATGGATCTGTTGTGCAGAATGCAAAAAACGGGCGAACCCTCTCAGGCGCTGACGCGCCAGCTCTCCCGAAGGGCGAGCTTTTATGCATCCTTCGGGCAGCACAAATAAAGCTCCCCCTTCCGGGGGAGCTGCTGAGCGAAGCGAAGCTGAGAGGGTCACACAAAGCCGCCCGGCTCTTTGGGAACCGGGCGGCAGCCGTTATGCAGTTTTCAGGACATTACCAGAGGTTTGCCGTCTCGTTGTACAGTCCCTCGTAGCTCTTGGCGGAGACATCCCAGCTGAAATCGCACTCCATGCAGTGATGCACGAGGTTCTTCCAGTTCTCCTTGTCATAGTAAGCATTCTGTGCGTTGCAGCAGGCCACATACAGCTCGTGGGCATTGTAGCCCGCAAAGGTGAAGCCGTTGCCCTCGCCCATGGTGCTGTCGTGGATGGAGTCGCGCAGACCGCCGGTCTCGCGGACGATGGGAGGCGTACCGTAGCGGCAGGCCACCATCTGTGCCAGACCGCAGGGCTCGCTCTTGGAAGGCATGATGAAGGCATCTGCGCCTGCGTAAATCTCCTGCGACAGGGCCGGCTCAAAGCCGATGTAGGTGCCAACGCGGCCCGGGTGGCGTGCGCACAGGTCGGAGAAGAAGTTCTCGTACTGGCTCTCGCCGCTGCCCAGAATGACCAGCTCGATGCCGCGGTCCACCAGACCATCGGCGATGCTCTGCACCAGATCAAAGCCCTTCATGCCGACCATGCGGCTGACCATTGCAAAGACGGGGCTGCCGTCCTTGTTGAGGCCGAACCTATCCTGCAGAGCCTCCTTGCACTTTGCCTTGCCCTCTTCGAAGTTGGTGATGTCATAGTTGAAGGGGATGTTCTTATCCGTAGCGGGATCGTTGGAATCGGTATCGATGCCGTTCAGGATGCCGCACAGCTTGTACTGCTTCTCGCGCAGCAGAGCGTCCAGACCATAGCTGAACCACGGGTCGAGGATCTCCATGGCATAGGTGGGGCTGACGGTCGTGATCTTATCTGCCGTCTCGATAGCACCCTTCATGAAGTTTGCGCAGCCATCATACTCTACGATATGCTGGTCGCGGCGGCCGATGCCGCAGGTGTCCTCCAGAATGTCGGTGCCGTACTTGCCCTGATAAGCGATATTATGGATGGTGAAGATGGTCTTGATGCGGTTGAACTTATCCAGATGGCGATAGTACAGGTTCAGGTACACCGGCACCAGAGCGGTCTGCCAGTCGTTGCAGTTGATGATATCGGGGGTGAAGTCGATGTAGAACAGGGTCTCTAAAACGGCACGGGAGAAGAAGGCGAAGCGCTCGCCGTCATCGTAGAAGCCATACAGGCCGCGGCGCTTGAAGTAATACTCGTTGTCCAGGAAGTAGTAGGTCACGCCGTTCCGCTCGGTCTTGAACAGGCCGCAGTACTGGCTGCGCCAGCCCACGGGGACGGAATAATTGGTCACGTACTCCAGCGTATCACGGAACTTCAGGTCGCCGTACAGGGGCATGATGACGCGGGCATCCACACCGTCCTTGACCAGAGCCTTGGGCAGTGCACCCGCAACGTCGGCCAGACCACCGGACTTTGCAAAGGGGCAGCTTCCGAAGCAGCATACAGGATTCTCATAGGATCGCTCCTTTCATATAGTGGGATATTTTCGTTCTCCCCGCCGCATCTTGCAGGCAGCACGAACCATTTTACAAAAGAGCAGGCGGGGGCACACAGATGCCCCCGCCCCTCTCAAGAGGGGCTACCGGGGAGGAAGCCGCCCCTATGGATAATGCAACAGATCAGACGGTGTGGTTCTTCTGCACGTACACCGGGAAGCTCTCGGTGCCGGACAGCTTCTTGCCGGCAGTGATCTTCACGTTCTTATCGGTAACAACGCAGTCCAGCTCGGCATTGGCTTCCACCACGGTGTCCTGCATCAGCACGCAGTTCTTGACGACAGCACCCTTCTTGACCTTGACGCCGCGGAACAGCACGCAGTTCTCCACTGTGCCTTCGATGACGCAGCCGTCGGCCAGAATGGAGTCGGTCACCTTGCAGCCCGGCACATAGCGGGTGGGGTTGTCGTCGCGGATCTTGGTGTAGACCGGGCTCTTCTTGGGGAACAGCTTTTCCAGATTCTCGTCATCGGTCAGCTTGAGGTTCGTCGAAGTAGCTCTTCATGTCACAGACATGTGCCACATAGCCGGTGTACTCCAGAGCGTGGATGTTCAGGATGTTGACATTGTGGGCCAGAATATCGCGCTCGAAGTAGATCAGGCCGCGGGAGGTCGCATCCCGGACCAGCTTGAGCAGGGTCTCGCGCTCCAGAACATAGATGTTCAGGTCAAGGTTCTGCACGCCGGGGCGGTAATCGTTGAACAGCAGCTCGGTCACACGGCCGTCGGCATCAACGGTCAGGGTGTAGTTGTCATTCTTGCGGCCCTCGGGGATCTCGGTCTTCTGGTAAGCGACGGTCACATCGGCACCGCTTGCCTGATGGGCGGCCAGCAGGGCGTTGAAGTCGTAGTTCAGGGCAACGTTGGCATCGCTCATGACCACGTACTTTTCCTTCTGGTTCTCCAGGAAGTTCATGATGGAGCCCAGAGCTTCCACACGGCCGGAATAGATGCGCACGCCCTTCTCAGCGAAAGGCGGCACGATGTTCAGGCCGCCGTGACGGCGGGCCATATCCCACTCACGGCCGGTGCCCAGATGATCCATCAGGGAGTGGTAGTTCTTGCGCACCACGATGGAAACATTGGAGATACCGCAGTTTGCCATGCTGGACAGAACAAAGTCCACCATACGGTAGCGGCCCGCGAAGGGGATCGAAGCCATTGCGCGCTCGGTCACCAGCTCGGGGACGGTATTATCATAACTGTTGGGGAAAATAATACCCAACGCATTGGTGTTCTGGCTCAGCATACTTCCATACCCTCCTTGACGGATTCAAAGACTTTGGCACCTTCCTTGACGGTTGCGCCTGCGCCGACGGTCAGGCCGGTGCCCACATGGGCAATGGGGCCATCGCCGCCCACACGTGCGCCTGCACCGACCACAACATCCTCCGCCAGGATGCAGCGCTTGACAACAGCACCAGCCTTGACCACAACGCCGTCCATCAGGACTGCGTCCTCAACGGTAGCGCCCTCTTCCACAACGCCTGCGCTCAGCACAGAGTGATGCACATTGCCGTAGATCTTGCAGCCCTCGGTGACGAGGGAATCCTGCACCACAGCGCGGGGACCGATCTTCTGCGGAGGCAGGACCGGGTTGCGGCTGTAGATCTTCCACTTCTCGTCGAAGATATCGATGCCGGAGTTTTCGGGGTCCAGCACTTCCATGTTGGCTTCCCACAGGCTGTCGATGGTGCCCACGTCACGCCAGTAGCCGGCAAAGCGGTAGGCGTACATCTTGCGGCCGTCGCGCAGCAGGGCCGGGATGATGTTCATGCCAAAGTCGTTCTTGGAGTTGGGGTCTGCCTCGTCCTCTTCCAGATACTTCTTCAGAACATCCCAGTTGAAGATGTAGATGCCCATGGAAGCCAGATTGGACTTGGGTACCGGGGGCTTCTCCTGGAACTCGGTGATGCGGTCGTTCTCGTCAGCCACCATCAGGCCGAAGCGGGAGGCTTCCTTCCAGTCCACTTCCATAACAGCCACAGAGAACTCTGCGCCCTTTTCCTTGTGGAAGCGCAGGAAGTCGGCATAGTCCTGCTTGCAGATCTGGTCGCCGGACAGGATGATCACATACTCGGGATCATAGCTGTCGATGAAGCCGATGTTCTGATAGATCGCGTTTGCCGTGCCCTTGTACCAGTCGGTGCCCTTAGCCTGCTCGTAAGGGGGCAGGGTGTGCACGCCGCCGTGCAGACGATCCAGATCCCAAGGCTGGCCATTGCCGATGTACTCGTTCAGCTTCTGGGGCTGATACTGGGTCGCGATGCCAACGGTGTCGATGTTGGAGTTCACGCAGTTGGACAGCGGGAAGTCCACGATGCGGTACTTGCCGCCGAAGGACACTGCAGGTTTTGCCGTTTTCTGTGTCAGCGCGTACAAGCGCGAGCCACGTCCGCCGGCAAGGATCATTGCCACAATTTCTTTTGTCATAGCTTTATTCTCCCCTTTAACATTAACATTTCCGTTGTTCGGAAATGAGCGTCAACATGTGCGGTATGGGTCGGCCGAAGTGCCGGGTCATTCCTTGGGCTCCTTCGGTTTGCGGGGGCTTTGCGGATTTTTCCGCTGGGCTCAGCCTCTGCCTTTTGCGACCCGCCTTTTTGGGTTCTGCGGCCTCCGGCTGCCTTGGGCTTGCGGGCGGTCTTTTTCACCGGCTTTTCCTCTGCAGCGGCAGCTTCTGCCTTGGGCTTGCGGCCCTTTTTGGGCTTGCAGTGGTCCCGGCTTCGGCCTTTACCGGGTGGTCTTTTGCACGGTCTTTTCCGGTTCCGCAGCGGTCTTTGCCTTTTTGGCTGCGGTCTTTTTCCCGCCTTATCGGTCTTGTCCGCTGCGGCCTTGCGGGTGCGCTTGGCGGGCACTTCAAAATACAGGGTGCTCATGGGCGGCAGGGTGATCGTGATGCTCTGCTCAAACCCGTGCATCGGCTTTTTGTGGGTGCGCACGGCCTTGTTGTGGACTGCGCCGGAACCGCCGAACTCTGCATCGTCGCTGTTCAGATCTCCTTGTAGGAGCCTGCCACCGGTGCGCCCAGAGCGTAGCCCTCACGCAGGACGGGGTTGAAGTTGCAGACCACCAGGATCTGCTTGCCGGAAGTGTCCTTGCGCAGGAAGGCGATGACGCTCTGCTGCGAGTCGTCCGGCACGATCCACTGGAAGCCCTCCCAGCTGTAATCCACCTGCCAGAAGGCGGGATGCTCCTTGTAGAAGGCGTTCAGGGTCCTGACATAGGTCTGCAGCTCGGTGTGCTTATCGTAGCCCAGCAGCATCCAGTCCAGCGGCTTTGTCTCATTCCACTCGGCGAACTGGCCGAACTCCTGACCCATGAACAGCAGCTTCTTGCCCGGGTGGGCCATCATGTAGCCAAAGAAGGTGCGCAGGTTTGCAAACTTGGCGTCGTACTCGCCGGGCATCTTGTTGATCAGGCTGCCCTTGCCGTGCACCACCTCATCATGGGAGATGGGCAGCACAAAGTTCTCACTGAAGGCGTACATCATGCTGAAGGTGACCTTGTTGTGGTTGCCGGAACGGAAGAGCGGGTCGGTCTTCATGTAGCTGAGCATATCGTTCATCCAGCCCATGTTCCACTTAAAGTTGAAGCCCAGGCCGCCGTCCGAAGCAGGCTTTGTGACCATGGGCCATGCGGTGGATTCTTCTGCGATCATGTACTTGTGGGGGTGACGGCCCAGCACGGTGTCGTTCAGCTTGCGCAGGAAGGCCACTGCCTCCAGGTTTTCCCGGCCGCCGTTCTTGTTCGGCTCCCACTCGCCCTGCTTGCGGTTATAGTCCAGATACAGCATGGACGCCACCGCGTCCACGCGCAGACCGTCGATATGGTACTGCTCCAGCCAATACAGTGCGCTGGAGGTGAGGAAGCTCTGCACCTCGGTGCGTCCGAAGTCGAACACCATGGTGCCCCACTCCTTATGTTCGCCGCGCTTCGGATTCGGGTCCTCGTAGCAGGCTTCGCCATCAAAGTTGTACAGGCCGAACTGGTCCTTCGGGAAGTGAGCAGGCACCCAGTCCATGATCACACCAATGCCGGCGGCATGGAGCTTATCCACAAAGGCCATCAGGTCCTTGGGGGTGCCGTAGCGGCTGGTGGGTGCAAAATAGCCGGTGACCTGATAGCCCCAGCTGCCATCAAACGGATATTCCATGACCGGCAGCAGTTCCACATGGGTATAGCCCATCTCTGTGATATACGGGATCAGCTCGTCTGCCAGCTCGGAATAGTTGTAGGGCTTACCGCCCTCCTTCATCTTCCAGCTGCCGGCGTGCATCTCGTAAATATTCATGGGGCTGTTGATCACATCAGCCTTTTTCTGTGCTGCCTGCCATGCATCATCGTGCCACGCAAAACCACTGATATCGTAGACCTTGCTGCCGTTGGACGGGCGGGTCTCGGCGTGGAACGCATAGGGATCGGCCTTATAGACCAGATCACCTGCGCGGGTGGTCACGCAGTATTTATAAACATCATATTCCTTCATGCCCGGATGAACAATTCCCATACGGAATCGCCATCCACCTTGCGCATCGGGTGGCTGCCCGGCTTCCAGCTGTTGAAGTCGCCCACCACGCTGATGGCCACAGCATGGGGTGCCCACACGCGGAACACCACACCTGCTTCACCGGCACGCGTTTCCATGTGTGTGCGCCAAAGTAGCGGTATGCTTCACAGTTATTGCCCTGTTTGAACAGATACACCGGCAGGTCCGATGCATTGCTTTGGATCTTTTCCTCGGTCGGTTTCATAGACTGCTCCTCCCCGTACAGATGCGCCAAAGCGCACCTGTAGCTTTTTACCCTTTTATATTAAAGAATTTCGGTCTGTTTTTCAAGAGCGCATTTTTAAAATTTACCATAATCTTTTCATTGATATTTTTCCTTATATACATACCCGCCAAATTTTTACAAATTTTATGGTGAATCCTGCCAATCTGACAATAAAAAAGAGCCTCTGCGCACCCTCCCAAAGGGAAGGTGTACAAAGCTCTCTGTTTCTGTTAGAAAATTTTCAGTTCCGGTTTTCCCCGGTTCTTTTCGGCCTGCTCAGTCCACCACGTAGACGTTCACCTGAATGGCTCCATTGATCACGCTCTCGGCGTAGGTCTCGTAGAACAGGTCCACAAGGATCTGGCCCTTCTGCACGGCAATGCCGGTGTCGGTGGCCACCGCGTAGCCGTACACGAACTTTCCGTCCGTAGAAGTGATGTACAGCTTGGTGCCGTAGGGGATCACATCCGGGTCCACGGCCACGGTGCCATAGCCAAGGCCAAGACCGGAAGAACCCTTGCCGGTCTTGGAATAGTAGCCGGTGGCCTTGCCGGTGAGCACCTTGCTGTAGGAGGCGGGTGCATTGGTGGTGCCGTCCGGGCCGGTCAGCGGGGAGACCGGCGCGCCCGCGCCGTAGGTCTTGATGACATGGTTCGTGGGCTGCACGGTGGTGGTGGAATCCACCACGATGCTGTTCTCCAGCTCACCGTCCACATAGCGGTCGCGGGTGGTGATGGTCTGCTGGCCTTCCGCACCATGGCGCACCGTGGTGGTGCGCCCGGTGTTGCGGAAGTACAGGCTGGTATAGACATACTCGGTATCATAGGGGATGGCCTGCGTTTCCACGCGGTCCTGATAGTCCACGCGGTGCACCGTGATGGTGGAGCCTGCGCTCACCAGCTGGTCCAGAGCAGGCTCGGTGTAGTCGTCACCCTCCAGAGTGATACCTGCGCGCTTCAGAGCGTCAGCGACGGTGCCGAACACCATCTTGACGGGGTACTACTGATCGTCGGCGGTGATGCTGACGGAGAATGCGCGCTCGATGTTCAGGGCGGCAAGGTTGCCACTGTAGGCCGTGTAATAGACCCGATCACCCTCTTCGGACTGGATGCCGGAAAGGTTCATAACCTGTGCAGGGTCGGTCTCGGAGGTGAGGATCACCTGCCGGGCACCATTGGAGTCTGTGACGTAGGTCAGCCGCAGATTCGCAGCGGTCACACTGAGTGTAGCCACAAGGCACACGACCATGACACAAAACGCCAGCACACGGGGAGAGACTGCATGCTTGCAGTCAGACAATGCTTTCTTTCAATTTTACGGAAGCGATACGAGACAACTCCTCTCTTTTCAAAATTGGCTGCGGCTGCGGACATGGTTTTTCATGCCCCGGCCGCCCGGACTGCGGGGCGGGCAGAAGCCATCTGGCCCCACAATCAAATACGATGCCCTCTTTTTGGTAAAACCGAGCATCGTATGCAATTTGGACTCCGCTGCGGAAGGGTGCAGTTACCCTCCCGGCCCGGACCCCATCTGCCCGCGCCGCACCGTATATAAGACGGCTTTTTCACTTCATCCAGATAAATTTTAAACGCTGCAACGTTTGTTGGCTCCGTTGAGCGGGTCTTATTTTACCAGCCCAATGGCCATTTGTCAAATCACCTTCTCATACTTTGTTAGTTTTTTGACGTTATTTTTTTGTGCAACTTTAACATTGTTTTCTCCAAATTATTGTTATTTCGGTTATTTCCTTCCGATTTTCCTTTTGTTTTGTGGGATGTTTTGTTCACGAATTTTTAACATTTATTTTGGACTTTTTGCACCGGAAACTGCACTTTTGGGTTCGTTTTCCCATGCGGCAAGCGGCCAAAAATCGCTGGTTTTCCGTACAAAGCCACTTCTTTTTTCATCCCATTTTTCACCCACAAAGAACTGTGCGAATTACCCATGAAAAGCGCCTTCCGGCAAAATGCCGAAGCCCAGAAATTTGTGCAAAAAGACCACACTGGCAGCTGCCGGGCGGCGGCGTACAATCAAACAAAAAACAGAAAGGAAGGTTTTCAAGTGAACATCAAGATCATTCAAAGGCAGTGCGGCGGCACCGAATTTCTGTCCCAGCCGCACCGGCTGCATCTCGGTGCGCAGAACGCCGCCGGGGTGGACGAGCTGTGCTGTTCGCTGCCGGACGCATGGGCCGGGTGCTCCCTTGCGCTGTATCTGCGCCGCAGCGACGGCACCCTGCTGGCGCCGGTGGCATTGGACACCCAGCACCGCGTCACGGTGGACCGCCGCCTGACCGGCAGCACCGGCGGGCAGTGGATGCTGGCAGCCATCGATGCCAGCGGCTACGCCGCCTATACCCGGCCCGGCAGCTACGACACCTACGCCATCCTGCCCACCGACGGCGGCGCGGAAGAGCTGCCGCCCTCGCTGTACGAGCAGTTCGTGGCCCGCGTGCTGGAAAGCTCCAGCAGCGCCTCCACGGCGGCACAGCGTGCCGCAGCCAGTGCTGCAAGCACGGCGTCCAATGCGGCACAGGCCCAGACCGCGGCACAGCGCACCAGCGCCGACAGTGCCGCTGCATCCCGCTGTGCAGCCCGTGCCGAGGCTGCTGCCGCACGGGCAGAGGAGCTGGTGCCTACCGACGGTCAGGTAGTGAGCGTGAACGGCAAAAGCGGCATCGTAAAACTGACGGCGCAGGATGTGGGGGCGCTTCCCTGCGGCAGTTCCGGTCTCCGGCCAGCTGCTTCGGGTGCTGAGCGTGGACCCCAACACCGGGGCCGTGTTGACCGATACTGCCGCCATGCCGGATCTGTCGCCCTATCTGCGCAGCAGCACGGTGCCCACGGCTTCGGCCCCCGGCGCAGTGCGGGTGGACCCGCCTGCGGCATCAACGTGCGCAGCGACGGAACCCTGATCATCGCACCAGCTGCCCGCGAACAGCTGGACAGCATGACGGATGCACCATTCTGCCGCTGACCGCAGCCCTGCTGCCTTATGGCGTGAAGAAGGCTCTGACCACCGCCGCAGCCGCCGGGGAATGGACCGCTGCCGAAAAGGCAAACGCCCTGCGCACCTTCGGTGCCGATTTTTCTTCCTATTATACAAAGGAAGATGTCGATGCTCTGCTGGCCGCACCCAGCTCCGCTGCCTACCCGGTGGGCAGCATCTACCAGAGCACCAACCCCACCAGCCCTGCCGCCCTGTTTGGCGGCACATGGGCAGATCGCATCGGAGCGCGTACTGATGGGTGCTGGCAGCGGCCACGCAGCGGGCACCACCGTGGAGGCCGGACTGCCGAACATCACAGGCTCTTTTGTCGCGGATGTAAAAAGGGTGAACATAAGGTATCCGGCGCATTCACTGCCGGCAACGTGATTGCAACTACGGGCGAATACAATAACTTTTCTGATGTATATAAGTTCAGTCTGGATGCATCCAAGTCTAATGCCATCTACGGCCGCAGCGCCACCGTGCAGCCTGCCGCCTACTATGTGCACATCTGGCGGCGCGTGGCCTGAGAAAGGAGGTTTTGAACCATGAAGATCATTGACGAGAACGGTGCAGCCATTGAAAACCCTGACCTGACGCTTGGGTATCTGGTGGACGACACCGAGCCAGTGGAGCACCCCGCCGTGGAAGGCGTGGAGGAAGTGAGCCACTACGAGACCGTAACGGAGTATCCCGGCGGCGGCAGGGATGTGCGGAAGGCCATCGACGTGCCGGGCGTGCCTGCGCAGGCCGCATGGACCGAACAGGTGCCGGTGCAGAGATACATCCGCTATACGGAAGAAGAATTGGCCGCGCGGGAAAAAGAGCGCCAGCAGGCCGAGGAAGCAGCCCGTCTGCCCGAGACGATTGCCAGCCTGACCTGCCAGCTGACCGACCTGCAGCTTGCCCTGTGTGAACTGTACGAAAGGAGGTGATGCCTGATGGCAAAAATCTATGCGGCCCTGATCCGCAAGGGGCTCAAAACGCTGGACGATGTCCCCGCCCGGCTGCGGGACGCGGTGGCAGCCCTGCTGCAGGAGGACGTCCATGCTTAACGCCTATTCCCGCCGGAAGGGATGGCGAAACGCTGCTGAGCCGCAGCTTCCGCGCAAAGGAATTTGCCTGCAAAGACGGCACCGACCCTTTGTTTGTGGACAGCGAACTGGTGCAGGTGCTGCAGGCCATCCGTGACCATTTTGGCGCACCGGTGGTCATTACCAGCGGCTACCGCACCGCCGCCCACAACAAGGGCTGTGGGCGGAGCGGTTTACAGCCAGCATCAGTATGGCCGTGCCGCGGATATCCGGGTGTCCGGTGTGCCGGTGGAGCAGCTTGCCGCCTACGCCGAGACCCTGCTGCCCGGCACCGGCGGCATACCGGTAAAGGCGGGCCCCGCAAAAGGCTTTGTCCATGTGGATGTGCGCAAAGCAAAAAGCCGGTGGGACAGGGTAAAGGCGGTGAACGGAATGGAAACGATCTTATCCGCCTGTCATTGCCGGGGCCGTGACCCTGATCGGGGTGCTGATCGCCAACAGCCGCAGTCAGGCCGTGACCGACACCAAGCTCGAAGAGCTGACCCGCGAGGTGCGCGAGCACAACAATTTCGCCCGCCGCGTGCCCATTCTGGAAGAACAGATGAAGGTGGCCAACCACCGCATCGCTGACCTTGAACAAAATGAGAAAGTGAGGAATTGATATGAACTTTGGTAAAATTTCTGCCGCCACCATCGGACTATCATACACATGGCGACAGGAAAGGAGACCTGGGATCATGACGAACAAAAGTTTAAAAAATGTTACTGACCGCATGTGTTGCGGCCCAGCCCCTGATCGCGAATCGCCCGCACCGCTGTGCTCCTGCTGGCCCTGACCAATCAGGTGCTGAGCTAAGGTAACGACGAACCCGGACGGTTCTGTTGATATTGAGACACCGACCCTGACCCCCGGCACCGAGACTACCACGACCACCGCCAGCGGCGAGGTGAAGGCAGAGTCTCACACCGAGACCCCGGAAGAGATCATCGATCTGAACAAGGAGCTGGGCGAGAAAAGGCCCGACTGGAACACCCAGAAGGACGCAGAGTTCAACGGCTACAAGGTGGACCATGTGGAAACTTCTGATGATGGCAACTCCAAGACCCTCACCCTGACCAAAACCGAGAACCTTAAGGGCAAGATGGGCTCCGACGAGCTGGAAAAGTTCACCAATTCCACCAAGATCGACCACGGCGACGGCACCTACGATCTGGTGCGCACCGAGACCTACACCGATAAAGACGGCCAGCAGCGCACCCGCACCACCACCCTGCATGTGAAGGACAACGAGGTGACCGTGGACACCACCATTACCCTCATCGTGGCCCTTGAGAAGGGCAAGCATGACGTTGGTTCGGAGGACATTTCCCATGTGAAGCTGCCCGATAGCATTGAGGTGACCGATGAAACCGGCAAACCGAAAACCACCATCAGTGCTGCGGAACTCAAACGGCTGATGGACAGCACCACCCCCACCACCGAGGGCACCAAGAAGACTTACAAAGTTATAGAGGGTGATCTTGAGTATACCATTGAGGTGGATGAGGGTAACTCCCACACACTTACCAACGCCGAGATCTTTGAAAAACTGGACAGCAGCAAGTACGAGTATGATAAAACCACCGATACGATCTACTACATCGGCAACGGTGAACACGCCGAACTGACCAAAGAGCAGAATGACACCCTCCGCAAGACTCTGTCTTACACCGTCACGGTCACGGAGACGACGAAGGATGGGAATTTATCGTATGTTGACAGCCAGACCAAGGCCGAAGCCGTCGAAAAGGCCGAAACCGCTGCAAAGACCGAAGCCCGCAACAATGCGGTGAAGAAGGCTCTGAAAGAGCTGAAGCTTAATGACACTCAGGCACAGCAGGCACTGAAGGACGGCAAGTTCGACGACGACGCCCACACCTTCACCTACACTCTCGACGGTAAGACCTATACCCTGAACTACACCGAACCCACTGCCACTGAGTCCTCCACCCCCACTCCCATGCCCAACGAGTCGGGCACGATCGACACCGAAAAGCACACCGTTACCGGCAGCACCTATGTCACTACCGGTACCATCTCGTGGGAAATGACCAGAGCTGACGCCAACGGCATACAACATACTGCGGGCAGTTCCTTCACTGTTCCCAAAGGGTTTTGCGCCGGAAAGCAGCAAGACTGAAGACGGCGTAACCACGACGACCTATGTGAAAGAGACTCGTGTCGGCAATACCGTTACCCGGGAGACCTATGTCGTCACCGAGCGGGATGTCACCCTTGACCTTACCCCCGAACAGAAGGAAGAGCTTGCATGGAAGAACCTGCTGACGCAGCACCCTGAATACAGCTCCATTGAAGATCTGAAGGCTGCAGGCTATAATGTCCTCAGCTACAACTTCGACCATGTGAAGCAGGTCGATTGGAGCGCTTCCAAGACCACATCCTCTACCACCATCACGACCGATGATACCGATAAGCCGCTGGTCGATTCCAACAACAATAACTGGAAGATCGAGGAGAACGCAGCGTCCGATCCGTCCCAAGCTCCCACCTACACGATCACCATCGATGGAACCCCTTACGAAAATGTGACCAAGAACGCTGACGGCACTTACACCTGCACCAGAGACGAGGCCCGGACGGAAAAAGACGAAGCGGGAAACAGCAAAACCGTTACCCGCAGTGTTACCTATACCTTCACCGAAGCATCTGACGGCACGCTGACCGATGCGGAGATCCAAGGAATGCTTGCAGGCGAGTTTGACATCGATGCCGCGGACACCGAGGAGATCGGTAAGATCACCCTTGATAAAGCCAGCAATACCGCCACCTATACCAGCAAGACAGGTGAAACCACGACTACCATCACCATCAACTACAGCAGCCTGAGCAGGAAAAAGCTGGATGTCAAGAAAGAGGTGCACGGTTCCACCAACGGCACCGCAGTCGTAAAGACCGACGACGACTACCAGGCTTACTGCCAGACCCTGTTAAAGCGCATCAAGGACGAGATCCTTCCGACGCTGGCAAAGGATGAAAAGCTTTTTGTTGGTGATATCGAGATCACCGGCGAAACCACGCTGACCGATGAGATCATAGCATACTTCAAGAAGGCGATCTCGCCCGAAGATATGGACCCGGATGAAATCGTCAAGGCCCTGAAGGAGCAGGAACGCATCGCCAAATCGACCACTGTCACAGTCAATGAAGGCAACAAGTATCAGGAGGAGCTGAAGAACTACTACTCTGGTGCGGACGCTTATTACGTCAAGCCGGACGGTTCTCGTCAGGAACTCGACTATGACCAGTGGAAGGGCAAATACTATTACCGGAATTCCGCTAATAGGAAGATTTATCCCGATCCCAAAGACATCGTGCACGCCGATACGATCGGCCACCTTGACCTTGCTTCCGGTTCCCAGCTTGAACTGCTGCCTGAAGAAGGGCAGACGAAAGGCTCCACTGTTGATTGCGTGCTGGTAAGCAAAGGTCTGGAGCTGAAGTGGAACTACGATGCAGACCAGCTTGTTAAGACCGGCCAAGGAACGACGGTCGGGCTTCAGAGCACCATCAGCAAAGACACCGAGGATGGCAAGAGCAGTCACTTCGAGTATGACCGCGGCGACCCGAACAACAATCCCTCTAAGAGCGCATTCTACAAACTGACCGGTACTGTCGTCTATGATGCCGTGAAGACGGAAGACAACAAAGGTGTCAAGCTGTACGAGAAGGGCAAAACTTTCCACGATGAGCGTCTGGAATACGGTTATCTTAATTATTACAACGCCGATGAAGGCTTGGTGAAAGCCGTAAACGATTATCTGAAGGGGACCCGCCAGACCGGAAAGACATACGACAACCTTTCGAAAGAAGAGCTCAACGATATCATTGGCACTTACGTTGTGGAGCTCGGACATACCAGTAACAACAAGACGGGCCCTGTCGGTTATCAGGTCTACCTGAAGAGTTCTTCGCTGGAAGCCTACGGTTATATGAGCCGTGATGCCAACACCTGTGTCAATAAGACCTACAGGAATCAGAATGATGGCTCTGATGGCTATTATAATTATCTCGGCGGTTATGACCTGATGATCTCCAATCTGATTCAGGTGCGCGAAGGCAAGGTCATTGGCTCGACGGAATCCACCGTTAAGAACATCAGCGCCCTATGGAGCATCCGCTCTGCGCCGGAATATAAGATGAACAGCCTGCTGGCCAACCGCAAAAACACGACCACCAATACCACGACGGATGCGGGTGCAGGCCGTGATTCGCGCCAGTCCGGCGACTTCAGCTACACCTACCAGTATACCCACCCCACCGAGAAGCACGAGTGGAGTGAAGCCGATACCACGGGCACCGGCACGGGCCACTACACCAGCTTCCGCCAGCTGTTTACCAGCATCTTCACCGGTAACGGCACCGGCCACGAGGACAGCGGCAGCTTCCGCTACACCTGCCGCACCGAGAAGAATGCCGATCTAGCACCGGTAAGCAAGGTGACCAAGGTGGATAAGACCGCCCACATCACCTACGACCGCACCACCGTGGAAAGCCGGGATGTCCTGATCCCCGGCACCGAGATCGTGCACATTGATCCCGACGGTGGCGGTGACGACGACGGCGGCGACGAGATCATTGATGAAAAGGATTCCGACTCGCCCGTACTGCCCGGCACCCCCGAGCTGCCGCCTGTGCAGGACGCAAAGCCGGACGCCCCTGTTCTGCCTGCCGACCCCGCTCTGCCCGCTGTGCAGGACGCACATACCCCTGCCGCAGACCGGCGTGAACTGGCTGGCCGCCATCGGTCTGGCCCTCAGCGGCATGACCCTGATGATCACTGGCGCGTTCGCCAGCCTGCTCGGCAAAAACGCAAAGCACTGAGCCACGCTTCCCCCCCTTTCACAAACCTGTGTCTCCCTGCTTTGCACCGCCGGACAGACTGAGCCGGATCGCTCTGGCTGATATGTCCCAATCTCTATTCCGCATACAGCCTTCCGGCTGTAAAACCTCACAGACAAAGCGCCCCCGCTCCAAAACCGGAGTGGGGGCGCTTTGTTTATTGCTGGAAAATTTATTGGGAACACGCAGATGATTTGCGTACCGTTATCGACTGTGTTATACTTATTTCGCTGCCCTCTCCATTCTGGCAACAGGAAGGAGGTGTGTCATGTGGGCGACATCTTTATCAACCTTTTTGTGGCTGTCGGAGCAAATGTGATTGCCTATTACATTTTGCAAGTGGCTTGACAGCCGCGGCAAAGGACAGTAAGCACAGAAGAACCCCCTCGGAGTTGCAGCTCCGAGGGGGTTCGCTTTTGTGTGCCTGTGGTAATCTTCATCAACCTTGTGATTGCCTACTTCTATTATATACAGCTCCGTGCAAAAGTCAAGCCTCCGGCAAAAAGTTCATTTTACGTCAAAATATATTTTTCCGGATATAACAAAAACGGCCCTGCCGAAGCAGAGCCGTAAAAATGCATCTGAAATATAATCAGCGCTTAGAGAACTGAGGTGCACGACGTGCAGCCTTCAGACCGTACTTCTTACGCTCCTTCATACGAGGATCGCGGGTCAGGAAGCCTTCCTTCTTCAGAGCAGCACGGTTCTCCGCGTTCTGCTGCAGCAGGGCGCGGCTCAGGCCGTGGCGGATAGCGCCAGCCTGACCGGAAACACCGCCGCCGGAAACGCGGACGACGACATCATACTTGCCCTCCAGGCCCAGCAGGACCAGCGGAGAACGGACGATCAGCTTCAGGGTCTCCAGACCAAAGTAGTTGTCGATATCACGATCGTTGATGGTGATCTTGCCAGTGCCGGTGTAAACACGAACGCGGGCAACGGAATCCTTACGACGACCAGTGCCGTAGAAATAAGGTTTGGTTTCGTACATGTTCGATTGCCTCCTTCTTAGAACTCGATCTTCTCGGGCTTCTGAGCTGCGTGAGCGTGCTCGGCACCCTGGTAGCAGTGCAGGCGGGTCAGAGCCTTGGCACCGATGGTGTTCGAGGGGATCATGCCCTTGACGGCATAGGTCATGGCCAGATCGCTGTGCTCAGCCATCAGCTTGCTGTACTGGACCTTCTTCAGGCCGCCGATGTACTTGCTGTGGGTGATGTGGAACTTCTGCTCAGCCTTCTTGCCGGTCAGGACAGCCTTGTCGCAGTTGATGACGACCACGAAATCGCCGCAATCCACGTTGGGGGTGTAATCGACTTTCTGCTTGCCGCGCAGCAGAACAGCGGCCTCAGCAGCGACGTGGCCCAGGCTCTTGCCGGTAGCGTCGAGCAGGTACCACTTGCGCTCGACTTCAGCGGGCTTTACGAGAGTAGTGCTCATATCTATTTCCTCCTGATAAGCTTTTTGTAACGTTTCAGGCGCCTTTGTGGGGCGCGAGTGTCAGTATACATCATAAAAAGGCACCTGTCAACAGCATTTTTTGATTTTTTCGCTGTAATTTTTTAATCTCTCGAATGCTCTCGTTTTCTCTTGAATCCTCTCGTTTTCTAAAAACGCATTTTCTGTAAAAATTTCTGCCCGCCGCCGCACATTTTCTGCCTCTGCCCGCTACAATTTTGCCCCTTGGTGTGGTATACTATAAAGGATATGGCAGCTTTTGCTGTGCACACGGATAAGGAGAGCTTTCTACATGTCAAACGAGATCGAAGCGCGATGAGCTGATGCGTCAGTTTATGGACGTTGGTCCGCCGCAATAAGGAGCTGCGCACGAAGGTCGAGCAGGGACTGACGGCGGCGTTCGGCGCGCTGAGCGTGGCGAGCGCCATCATGTCGCCGGAAATGCTCGAGCAGGCGCTGCTCTATCCGCGCCAGAACGTGGCGCTCGATGGTGAGCTTCAAAAACATCATGAGCGTCAACGTCCCAGTCTACGATTTCAAGACCAAAACCGCCGAGGGAAGGGACATCTTCCCCCTACGGTCTCGCGCAGACCTCCGGCGAGCTGGACGACGCCATGACCGCTCTCTCCGGGCGTGTTTGAGGATGCTGGAGCTGGCAGGTCGAAGAAAAAAGCATGCAACTTCTCGCGCAGGAGATCGAAAAGACCCGCCGCCGCGTCAATGCGCTCGAGTACGTCATGATCCCGGATCTTGGGGGAACATCAAGTATATCTCCATGAAGCTTGAGGAGAACGAAATATCCACCAAGGTGCGTCTGCTGAGGTCAAAGGAGATGGTGCTGCAGGACGCACACCACTACCAGCAGTAGGCTGCACAATAAACGCCAATAAAAAGCAAAACGCCGCCCAGAGCAATGCTCCGGGCGGTTTTCGTTTCTTATTTCTCCTCGTAAAGCTCGATTATCGCGTCGTCCATCACCACAAACGCAGGCGCACCGTGTCGCTTATTACCTCGGCCCCGAAAATGACGCTCCGCCTTCTCGACCATAGGCGTCATATCGTCGACCTTGGCAGGCGACATGCGGCTGCGGAGGTATTTCGAGGAAGCGCGTCCCCTCCTCCAAACGGGTATTCTATCTTGTGAGTCGTGCTCGTCAGTTGGCCAGAGCCGCCCCGCTCGTGCCGTTATCCCGGCTTTTTGTTGGTAGGGTATGCCGATATGCATATATTCAGCGGACATTGTTGTTCCTCTATGTTGTTTTTGTTATTCCAGCCCAGCCTTTTTGTTCCGCCAACCGCGCGCGGCACTGTAAATCAAAAGCCGGCCCCAGACAAGACCCCACACGCAGTAGATCATCTCCGCCGCCGCGGCCTGCATATAGCTTGCGCCGCCGTGGGTCATGAGCGCGGTAATGCGACCCGCTGCGACAACATCGCCGGGACAAAGGGAGATGTAGTTCCCCTTTCGCGCAGCAGATCACCGGGATGACGACTATCAGCACCGCGATCGGCGTGCCCCAGAAGCCGCCCAACGCCCCGCCGAGACTCATGATGGCAATGGACGCGGCAATGCCGATGATATAGGCGATGAAGCCCTTTACGCCGCCATTGACATTGCACCCGGCGGAGAAAGTATATCGCCCACGCCTGAACGCGATCCAGTCGCCCGCCATGCTGCCGAACGCGAACACCGGGGGACAGCACCTGATCCAGCGCCTGCATCGCAAACGCGAGTATCGCCACGATAATGGGGCCGACTATGTACTTGCCGAATTTATTCATTTTCTTATCCTCAACTTTCGTTCTTTTTTATATGTTTGATTGACAAATCGTCTCTGGCAAGTATTGAGGACGGTGTTTCAGACCGCCCGGGTATGACCTTATGTTGTAGCAGACAGGCAGTCACATACCCTTCTTTTATCTTTTTTTCCAGTTTATCCCCATCGCGGCGTCCGCGCCCGGGAACCTCTCGCCAGCACGACCTTTGCGTATCGTCCATTTATTCCTGCGGTGCTTCGTTTGAAGATCGTTGCGCCCCATGTTCACGCTGTAGCGCCGCGCGCGATCGCCTGATGCGCCATTCCCAGCGCCTTCTCCTGGCAGCTTCTTGCCGCCCGCGATGACGATCGGCACGGGGCACGCCGCGACGACGTTTTCAAAGTCCTCGCAGTAATAGGTCTTCACAAAGCTTGCGCCGAGCTCGGCGGGATGCGCGTTGCCAGCCCAAAATACTTCGGCGTGCGCTCCATCTCCTTGCCGACAGCGGTCACGCCGAGGATCGGCACGCCATGCCCATACCCCCGCGTCCGCCGCGCGGCAGAGCACTTCGGAGCGAATCCTGCCGCCCGTGCCGCCGACAGCACTGCATCGCCAGCGCCGAGGCGTTCATCCGCAGCGCGCCTCCTCCATGTCGTCGAACGCCAGCCCCGAGCCGACGCTCATATCCTCAAAGAGCACGGAGCCGTCGTGCGTCGCGCGGAGGCAGGTCGCCTTGCTCCAGCGTCGGCGGATGTAGCCACTGCCGCGCGTACCCATCAGCATCGTCCGGGTTCGCCAGCACAGCGGCGATCGTCACATCCAGATCGCCCTGTTCTGCCGTCGCGCCCATGATAAACGGTGGTCGAAACGCGAGCATCACTGTGTTGCCTGATCTCCGGATCGAATATGGTGGCTGAGGCGGTTTTGCCATGCCCCAGTCCGTGTTGCTCCAGACCTCGGCGAAAAAGCCCGTATCGAGCGGCGGCGTGTCGATAATAGTCATGCGCCGCCTTATTCCCTATCGCGTCTGCCATGGTCCTCACCCTTGAAGAACAACACCTGCGTGTGCACCGGGTGCTCCATTAGTAAAGCGTCTCATCGTCCCACTTTGGCGATGTTCATCTGAAGCTGCCCGCCTCCTGCACGGTCAGTATCTCGCCGACCATGTTAGCCACGACCCCATGCCCATGCCGTTGAGGTATTCCACTGTGTCCTTATAGAGCACCAGCAGATCTCCATCATCGTCGTCGCGCCGCAGCCGTTTATCATCACGAACGCCTTGTCGCCGCCCGTCATGCCGAGCTTTGCCGTCAGCGCCTTTTGCAAATCGTCGCCACGGTCCTTTTGCCGACATCATCGGCACGCGCACACTGCCGCCCTCGCCGTGCTGGACGCGCCGATTGATTTCATGAGGTCGGTCTCGCCGAGGTCGCCGAAGGACATGCTGTTCTTGCGGGTGTGTCGCGTCCGTGACCTTGACCGTGACGGACGCCATGTTGTCCGCGTATTTTTGCGCGATCTCCGCCACCTCGTCAAGGGTCTTGTCTGCGTTAGCTGCCGCCGCCGCGATGATAGAGCGCCACTGCGCCCGCAAGACCGCGCTGGTTGTCTCGCCGGTGGGGTCGAACCTGATCCTCGCCGGTGACGACCTGGCGCACGTTCATGCCCGCCTTCTTCGCCAGCTTCATCGCCTGCTTGCCCGCGAGCTGGTCGCCCGCGTAGTTGAGCGTCAGCAGCAGCACGCCGTGTCCCTTGTCCGCCTTTGCAGCGCCTCGAAACGAGCTGCCCGGACGGCGCGGCAAAAATGTCGCCCACTGCTTGAATGTCCAGCGCGCCGCGCCCGACATAGCCAGCCTGTGCCGGCTCATGTCCCGAGCCGCCGTAGGTCACGATGGTGACGCGGTCGGCGTCAGCCAGATCCTGCTTATCACAAGGTGCCTCAACATCGAGAATGTCGCTGTACGCCAGCCCCATGCCGACAAGCTCTTCATCGGTTATCGTCTCGGGCGCGTTGATGAATTTTTTTCATTTTCATTGCAGTATTTCCTCCGTAATTATAAATTATCATCCCGGTTCTGACCGGAATGTGCCCGTACAACTTCCTGCCGTTACTTTGCAAGCCCCGTAAAACTTCGCCATGGACACGGCTCCCGCGTCCGGCGTGCCTATGGTCTTTGCGCCGTAGCTCTTCGCGCGCCCGAATTTGGAGACATAGTTGGCGCTGTCCGCCGCGCCCTTTGCCGCCGCCTCCGCCGCGAGGGTGAAAAGCTCCGCCTCGTCCGCGCCGGTGTAGGCCGCTATCGCCTCGCTCGCGGGGATGAGCGCGTCCATCATCGTCTTGTCGCCGACCTTCGCGCCCGACATATCGTCCAGCTCCTCAAAGCCCGCGGCAAACACCGCCTTTATCGCGTCGATGTCCAGCGCGTCCGCCTCCGGCGCGCCCTCCGCCATGCCGTCGAGCCAGCTGTTCCACAGCGGCACGGCGCTGCCGCCGTTCAGCCCCATGACAGCGTCCGCCGCCTCGGTCAACATCGCCTTCACGTCCCCGGCGCCGCTTCGCACCGCGTTTTCTATCGCCGTGCATATCTTGTGCATCGTCAGCCCGTGGTCAGCGTCGCCGAAGCGCGAGTCGATCTCCGTCAGCTCCGCCTCGGCGCTCTTGACCTCCGCACAGGCATTCAGCAGCCGCCGTGCAAGTTCTTCTCTTGTCACTGTTATCGCTCCTTTTCTGACATATGTCAGTAAACTTTCTTCGTTTTACGCTTTAAAACAACATATGTTCCGTTCGCTGTCAACGCTTTCTGACAAAAGCAAAAAATAATTGGCTAATTCGTATAAAACCCCAAACCGGATTTTTATATGATATAGCCAATTATTTTTTGTCGTATTATGCCCCGCGTCAGGGATACCGGCGCGGTATTTTTACTCCTGCAATTCCAGCACCGCGCCGCAAGCCCGAACGGCAGCATCAATGTGTTTATTATCCCCAGCCTCAGCGCGCCCGCGACGGGCTTCGGGCTTCACCTGCCCGGAGCACAGCGCCGTCACGTTCACGCGGCGCAGAACGTCCATCGGGATCTGCAGCGCCGTCTCCTCAAGCGGCTGGACGATGCGCCCGTTCACGTCGAAGTAATACGCAAGAATGCGTCCGACGGCGCGCTGCTCCGTCAGCCGGTTGCCGTAGAACGACTTCACGCCGAGGTCGGGGTACGACGGGAAGTTTGAGAGCGACACCACCGCCTGATCCATCGCGCGCCATTCCTTTTCTATCAGGGCATACGGCTCCGTCCGCTTTGTCAGCTCAAGGTCGGCGTTCGTGTCCAGCAGCGCGGGGGATATACAGAAACGTCGGTCTCTTCCCGGATTTGAGCGCCAGTATGCGCACAGGATTCATTCGTGTGATAGCTGCGGATGACGGAGTTTATCCCGCCCACCAGCGGGAAGATGCGCCCCTCACCCTTTTCACGTCGCCAAGGCGCTCGGCGTAGCTCGCCATCTTGTCCAGCATTGACCCCAGCCCACGCCGAGGCGGGTGTTTCTCGTTCTCCTTGCTGAATATCTCCGCATACGCCTTCGCCGCAAGCGCGCAGTTGGTGTTGTCGTCAATGTCCTCGTCCGCTATCACCACAACGCGCTCCACGCCGAAGCGCTGCATCATCCGCTGGGTCAGCGTCTCCGCCGTGACGCGGATGTCGTTGACCGTGATGGTCACGATGCCGCACTCGCGCGCCTCCGTCAGCAGCACGCTCACCAGCGGTCTCGATATGCCTAGCGCCGCGGCTATTTCATTTTGTGTTCTGCCCTGCTCGTAGTACATCCGCGCCGCCACGAGCATGCGCTCTATCTTTTATCCGCCGGTATCATACGCTACCTCCGTGGTTTTTGTCTGCCCATATGATATTAGTTTTTTAACGTTTGTCAAGTTTTCGTTTTCACGCCCCCGCAAGAGCGCGGAAAAGCCCTCCCGCTATCGCTCGCGGGAGGGCTGAGGATGCGTATATCGCGGTGCGTTTGTTTACTTCGTCTTGACGTAGGTGTTCATCGGGTGCACCATGTACTCGTTGTACGGGAACTGGTCGGTGGTGACATACCCGGCGGGCGCGTCGATGAGCTGCGGGATGCGGTTGACGAGCGTGGCGCAGGTCAGCCTCGACCGTCGCGGGCTGGTTGACGATGCAGGTGGTCTCCGGCTCGCCGTAGAGCGTCCAGACATTGCGGTCTATCTCCTCGGGGTTGTATATCTTGCCGATGCACTCGGTTTCGAGGGTTATGCCCTCCTCGGTCGTGGTGGTGACGACGGCGCGCATGCCGGTGGCGTTGCCCGCCTTGACGACCATGCCCAGCGTCTCGCTCCTGAGGTCTTCCTTGTCGATGCAGGGGATGCACTTCTGCGTCTGGGAGATGATGTGCAGACCCATCTTGCTGCACAGCCAGCCGTTCTGGTTCCACATATAGCTCGGCACGTATTTGCCGCTCTCGACAAGCTCCTTCATCTCGGCGGACGGCGTATCGTTATAGCAGCCGATGGTCTTGTTGAACTCCTCGACCGTCAGCCCCGCGCCGTGACCCTCCGCCAGCGCAATGCCGTAGTCCTCAACGTTGTAGGAGCTGCTGCCGACGATCTTCGTGATCTTGTGGGAGGAACCGGCGAGATTTGTGACCATCGTGCCCCAGTAGAGGTCGCAGTAGCCCACGCCCGTCAGCGTGCAGCCGCCCTCCTTTGCCAGCTTGTCCAGCTTCGCGGTCAGCGCGGGAGAAAGTTCCACGGGTAAAGCGCCTCCTCACAGGTGGTGATGGCGTTGACGCCGTGGTGCGCGCAGATGGTGAATATATCCTCCAGCTCGGCGACGGTGCTGCGCGTGGCGATGATGCACACATCGGGCTTCAGTTCGGCAATGCGCGCATCCGCCGTCGCAGAATCCTCCACCAGCACGCCGACCGTGGGATAACCGTTGCCGATTATTTCAGAGACATCCTTGCCTATATGGCTCTTGTTGCGGCAGAACGCGCCCACGAGCTCCCCGCCGTGCTCCAGCACATAGCGCATCAGATAGCGGCTCATCTTGCCCGCACCGTACTGAACAACTCTAACCTTGCGATCCATATTATTTGCCTCCTCAAATTATAATTCATTTTAGGTTATTTTTTAACAACATTTATGGCTTTATTATAATCTTTATCGCAGGTATAAAGTCAAGCAAAATAATGCCTGTGATTTTGCACAGGTTTTTCAGCCTGTAATTGTCAATTCTGACGGCACAGTTGTGCAGTATTAATGTAAGTATTATTGTATATGTGCAAATACCGGTGAGCCTCATAGTCTCACCGGTATTTGCGTTTTTGTAGAACATCTGCCGCCGCTCGATGTCGAGCACGGGGAAATCGACAATGACCTCGCAGATATAGTCGCCCGCGATCTCCCAGCCCTGCCGGGTGACGTGCTCAACAAGGCGGCGGACGTTCGCCTCCTCGCGCGTGAACTCGTCCGAGCACAAGCACGCATACGCGGCGGCGGGAGGCGCTCAATGTCGGGCGACGCCTCGTCCCCGTCGACGAAGAGGAACACCTCGTTGGAGTAAAGGTCGCCGGAGAGCAGGTGCTCGCGCCGGATTATCGTGCCGATGTTGCTGAAATACGACAGCGGCATATTGTTCACGACGAGGTGCTTTTTCAGCTGTCTCAGCATGTATTCGTACCCCGTCTCGTCCTGGTCGAAGTAGTTGACGTCGCAGGAATAGCGGTAAATGCAGCGCTCGGGGATGAATTCGAGGAATATCTCCCCGCCCTTGGGCATCGCCTCATAGCGCTTGTAGTTCTCGATCGTGCGCATTATCGCGCTGCGCGAGCGGACAAGCTGCTCTATCCTCTCGCTCACGCGCCCCGCCTGCTCGGTCAGCAGTCTTTGCAGCGCGGCGGCATCGTTGTTGTCGAGCACCTCGCGTATCTGCCGCAGCGTCATGCCGTAGACCTTCATGTTCTGTATGAGGTCGAGCTTTGCCGACTGCGTGATGTGATAGTAGCGGTAGCCGGTGGCGGCGTCGGTGTACTGCGGCTTTAAAAGCCCCTCCCTGTCGTACAGGCGCAGCGCCTGCTCCGACACGTGGTTCAGCTCCGCCATCTGCCCTATCGTGAGCCTCTGCAAGTCCATAAACCTTGCTCCTTGTATAAAGTTCCGATGTGTCTACTATATACCATCGCGCCGGAATACGCAAGGATGATCTGTGCTTGTTCACATCTCCGCACTTGAATTCGGCGCGCTGCAAACTTATACTCGTCTTAAACAGAAAAACAGGCTCACACCGGAAAGGCAGGAACAATATGTGCACAGCAGCAACGTATAAGACAAAGGACTTCTACATGGGCAGGACGCTGGACTATGAGTTCTCCTACGGGGAAGAGGTGACTATCACACCGCGGAGCTTCCCCTTTGCGTTCCGTCACGGCGGCACGCTCGACACGCACTATGCCATCATCGGCATGGCGCACATCGCGGACGGCTACCCGCTCTATTATGACGCGGTCAACGAGAAGGGGCTGGGCATGGCGGGGCTCAACTTCGTGGGCAACGCGGTGTACTCCGCCGAAAAGCCCAGCGCACGCAACGTGGCGCAGTTTGAGTTCATCCCGTGGGTGCTCAGTCAGTGCGCAGCGCTCGACGAGGCGCGGGCGCTTCTGGCGGATATCAACCTCACCGGCACGCCGTTTTCCGCTCAGCTCCCCGCCGCCCAGCTCCACTGGCTGATCGCCGACAGCACCGGTGCCGTCACGGTGGAGGCGCGCGCCGACGGTCTGCACATCATCGACAACCCCGTCGGCGTGATGACGAACAATCCCCCGCTTGAGTATCAGCTTTTCAATCTCTCCAATTACATGGCACTGTCGGAAAAGCAGCCGGAGAACGCTTTCGCGCCCGGTCTCCCGCTCGCGGCGTACAGCCGCGGTATGGGCGCGCTCGGTCTGCCGGGTGACCTGTCGTCCATGTCGCGCTTCGTGCGCGTCGCGTTCACGAAGCTGCACTCCGTCTCCGGCGAATCGGAGGAGGAGAGCGTGGGGCAGTTTTTCCACATCCTCGGCTCAGTGGAGCAGCAGCGCGGCTGCTGCGAGGTCAAGCCCGGCGCGTATGAGATAACCATCTATACCTCCTGCTGGAACGCGCAGCGCGGCGTGTATTATTACACCACCTATAATAACCGCGCCATCACCGCCGTGGATATGCACCACGAAAACCTCGACGCCCACGGGCTCATCCGCTACCCGATCATGGACGAGGAGACGTTCCGCAGGGTGAATTGATTCTTGCCCCCCAATCTGCCCCCAATCTGCCCCCAGAGCTTGCGGATGGTTAGAAAAAATTATCGCAAGCGATACAAAGCTTGCGACGACGATGGAGCTGCTACCCAGATTTCCCTAAAGGGACTAGGAAAGCCAAAGGCTTTCCGTCGCGCTCCGGGGACCTCTTTTTATCAAAATATCGGATGAGATCCCCCAGTTCGATTTAGCTGCCAACCGCCAAAAAAGCTCCCGCATCTTTCGATGCGAGAGCTTTTCTGGAGCTGCTACCCAGATTTCCCTAAAGGGACTAGGAAAGCCAAAGGCTTTCCGTCGCGCTCCGGGGACCTCTTTTTATCAAAATATCGGATGAGGTCCCCCAGTTCGATTTAGCTGCCAACCGCCAAAAAAGCTCCCGCATCTTTCGATGCGAGAGCTTTTCTGGAGCTGCTACCCAGATTCGAACTGGGGACCTCATCCTTACCAAGGATGCGCTCTACCTGCTGAGCTATAGCAGCAAAGTATATGCCCCTTGAAAAAGGGGCATTTACTGTGGCGACCAAGAAGGGACTTGAACCCTCGACCTCCGGCGTGACAGGCCGGCGTTCTAACCAGCTGAACTACTTGGCCACGGCTTGATTATATTATCAAATACTTTTCGATTTGTCAACAGTTTTTTTTAATTTCCCGCATATTTTTTTCGCACCCGTCCCTCGCCCGCGAAACACGCCGCCATGCCGCTGTCACATTTTATCAATGCTCACTTGAAAAAGAGAATATGTGATGATATACTTGTTTTCACTTATTATTACCGCATTCTCATCAAATTCCCGGGGCAATGCCGCAGACGTACCGCGCGGCGCTGCCCTATGGCTTATCGGAGGTCTCGTCGATGAAAGGCAAAAGGCTCGCAGGGCTGTGCGTGGCGATATATGTGCTGTTCCTTGTTATATGCAGCGCCTCATGGCTGTGGGGCATTTCGCTGGGTGACCTTGCCGCCGCGGTGACGCACTCCGTCGCCCTTGAGGAGGGCACCTTCAAAAACGATACCGCCGACCTTGCCGTCGTTCTGCACGACGGGGAGACGGAAAAGCTCGACGGCTTCACCGCGCTGCGCACGGCGGACTTCCGCGGGAGCGACTGCACGGACGAGATAATCGCATGGGCGCAGGCGCACCCGCAGGTCGACGTGACCTATGATGTCGCCCTGCCGGACGGTACGCGCGTGGACAACCACGCCGAGAGCGTGAGCTTTGCGGGCGTCGACAGCGCCTCGCTCGACACATACATAGCGGCGCTTTCTAAGCTCCCCGCCGTGACGGCGGTCGACCTCGGCCGCGGGGACGGCGCATCCGCCCTCAGCGCGGACGCGCTGCAAGCCCTGACCGCGGTGCACCCCGATCTCTCGTTCTCCTACGCTTTCACCGCCGGGGGCATAGACTGCTCGCTCGACGCCGCCTCCCTCGACCTCACCGGCATCGACGCCGCCTCCGCGGCGGAGCTGATGCCATACCTCCCCTGCATGACCGCGCTCTCCTCCGTCACGCTCGGCGACGAGGCGGGCTGCAAGCTGACGTGGGACGAGATCGCTGCGCTGGAAAAGGCCTGTCCGCAGGCGGATTTTGACTACACCTTCACGCTCTACGGCAAGAGCTTCACCCTCGCCGACGAGACCATAGACCTCAGCAAGACCGAGATAAGCGATAACGGCGACGCGGTCGTCGCGGCGCTCCCGGCGCTCACAAGATGCAAGACGCTCGACATGGACGACGGCGGCATCGTCACGGGGCTGGGAAACGACCGCATGCAGCAGATACGCGAGCAGTTCCCGGATATCGACGTGGTGTGGCGCATCTGGTTCGGCACGTATTACAGCGTCCGCACCGACACGGAGCGCATCCTCGCCTCGCGCCCGTCCGTCGGCGGCATACTCTACGACGAGGAGGTCGACAAGCTCAAATACTGCACGAAGGCGAAGTACATCGACCTCGGCCACAACGAGATGATATACAGCATCGGCTTTGTGCAGAGCATGCCCGACCTTGAGGTCTTCATCATCGCGATGAACCCCCTGTCCGATATTTCCCCGCTGGCGAGCTGCACAAAGCTTGAATACCTCGAAATATTCACAACGAACGTGACCGATCTCTCCCCGCTCTCGGGGCTGACAAGCCTGCGCCATCTGAACATCTCCAACCTCCCCAACCTCACGGACATCTCCCCGCTCTACTCACTGACAGAGCTGGAGCGCCTGTGGATCGGCACGCTGACCCCCATCCCCGCCGAGCAGGTCGTCGAGATGCAGAAGCGCGCCCCTAACTGCACGATCAGCACTTCCTCCTCCGAGGCGCAGGGCGACGCATGGCGCTACACGTGGTACGACGAGAATAACGCCACCTACCACTGGGTGGAGCGGCACGAGCTGCTGCGCGAGCAGCTGGGCTACAACTACCAGGAGTACAGCTTCTACTGGCTCGACCCCAAGTGCGAGCGCCCCGCCCCCGCGGAGTACGCCGGGATGTACTACGGCAAGAGCGACAGCATAGACGACGAACCCTGAAGCATATCGCCCGGAGCAATGCTCCGGGCGAAAATAATCTCCGGGATCCGCCGCCTTATTCCAGGCTCTCGCGTACAAAATACGCTTGTATCCGGCTTTCGGTGACCAAAACGGACTCCTGGCGGAAGAACGCGCACAGATCCTTGGCAATATCATTTACAACGCTCTTTTCAACGTCGATAAGCGTGAGCACAAGGCTTGTCTCCTGGGCATACTCCCCGCTTTCGTAAATATATCCGCCCTCCTGCACATTGAAGGAAAACGGGACCTTGTACGAATAGCACACATTGCGGAGTATTCGGATATACTTTTCGTTTTCAAAGAGCTGTGTGTTCGTCGTCAGATTATTCAGCCCTACATATATCTTTGTTTCGACCATGTTCAATGTTCCTTCCGTGTGTGCCCGAATTTCTGATCGGATTATACCATACTAGGAATGCCCGGAGCAATGCTCCGGGCGATTTTTCCACTTATCCTATTTCAGTATCGGCTGTATCTGCCAGCCGCGCAGGGCGGCGTCGACCGTGTCCGCAAGGAGCGCGAAGTCCGATTGCAGCGAGCGCGGCTTCTTCGCGGGGTCATCCTGCCCGAACGGAACAAAGTACACATTCTTGCGGTTCAATAGCCGCGCGATGTTCTCCGCCGAGCCGGAGAGCCCATCGTTCGTGGAGAACGCGATGACAAGCGGGCGGGCGTTGCGCAGATGCGCCTTCGCCGCCATTGTGACGGCGCTGTCCGTTATGCCGTGGGCAAGCTTGGCAAGGGTGTTGCCCGTGCACGGCGCGATCAAAAGCGCGTCGAGCGGCTTTGCCGGTCCCAGCGGCTCCGCGTCCGCGATGGTGGTTATCACCTTGCGCCCGGTCAGCTCCATGAGGCGGCGTATGTTCACGCTCGCCGCACCGAAGCGTGTGTCGGTCTCGGCGGCGGTCTCGCTCATAATGGGGATGAGCTCGTAGCTTTCGCGCAGGCGCTCCGCCGCGGCGAAGAGCTTATCATACGTGCAGTACGACCCGCACAACGCGAGCCCTAGACGCTTCTTCTCGTTCATGCACTATTCCTCCTCATCATACTGCTCCCGCAGCACGTCATACACCGTGCTTTTGATAAGCGCGGCGGCACTGCGCGCCGCGTACTTCCCCGGCAGCCCCGGCGCCGCGACGACATGCAGCCCGATATTCTCCGCGAGCGTCCGGTCAAACCCGCCCGGCGGGGACGCCAGCTCCATAAAGAGCGCGCCATCCCCCGCCATGCACAGCATCGCGTCTGTCAGAACGCGCGCGGGAACGGTGTTCACTACAAAGTCGAACGCGCTCATCTCCGTCTCCAAGAGCACGTAGTCCACGCTGCCAAGCCCAAGTGCCGCCGCCTCGGCGCGCGCCGTGCGTGACCGCGCCGCCACCGTGACCGACGCGCCCAGCGCCGCGAGGCGCAGCGCAAGCAGTCTGCCTATCCTCCCCCAGCCGCACACGAGCACGGCGCTGTCCATCAGCGCGCGGTCGCTCTCGTCGATGAGCCGGGCAATGGCACACTCCGCGGTCAGCGCCGCGTTGCCCATGAGAAATTCCGGCCGCAGCATCACGTCCTCCATATGTACCCCCGCGCGCAGTCCCTGCGCGGCGGACGCATCGCTCAGCCGCCCGGCAATAAGTATCTGCCCCGTCCACAGCGCGCCCATGACCTCGCTCATGCGCAGCACATTGTCGCTCAGCGGCGTGTTGAGCAAGCCGCCGCTCTCTGCCGGGACGGGCAGCACCACGCAGTCCGCGCCGTACACGCACCCTTGCAGACACCCGGTCTTGACCGCCTCGCCCACGTCCGCCTTTTCAAGGGCGAAGGCGCACACGCGGTGTCCGTCCTGCGCCAGCATTGCCGCAAGCTGCGCCGAGCGCGCATCTCCGCCTACAATGGCATATTTCACCTGCACCACCTCCATGGCTCATTCTATTCAGCGAGGGTGAGTGTTGTGCCGGGATAGTAGTGCGCAAGTATCTCGCGGTAGCCCGCGCCGCCCTGCGCGAGGACATTCGCGCCGTACTGGCTCATGCCCACGCCGTGCCCGAAGCCCGTCACCGTGAAGCGGAACACCTCGCCCGTATACTCCAGTTCGAACGCTGTGGAGCGCAGGGCAAAGAGCGAGCGGAGCTTTGTCCCCGGTATGTCCCGCCCGCCGAGCGCGGCGCTCTCGACCCGTCCGCTCGCGTCGCGCCGGATCTCGCCGACCCACGCAGCTGCGTCGCCGGTGAAGTCCGCGTCCGGGCAAAAAGAGAGGATGCTGTCGCGCAGGTCGAGCGGCGCGACGTCCACGGTGCTGACATAGCCGGGAACGGTGTCGGCGCTCTCCGGCGAGGGTACGCTGACGAGATACGGCACGGCGTTCCACACCCGGCCGCTGTCCTCCGTCGCCCCGGCGGAGGACGAATGGAACGCCGCGAACGCCGGCGCCCCCTCATATGTGAGGTATTCCCCCGCCGTCGTCTCCACCGCGCAGCGGAGCTTCGCGGCGTAATAGTCATAGTCCTTGCCCAGCCGCTCGCGCATGGCGTCGTCGTCCAGCCACGCCTGACAGCAGCCGCTGTCGGCGCAGACCTCGGCGTCGGCGTGGCGGTGCGCGGCGGCGCAGTAGAGCGCGTAGGTCCGCGCGGCGACCGCCTGGGCGCGCAGCGCCTCCTCTTCAAAGCTTGCGGGCATCTCCGCCGCGACGACGCCGGTGAGGTAATCCGTCATGTCCAGCTCCCGCGGCTCGTCCCCCACGAGCACGGATATGGTCTCGCGCACCTCGCGCGGCGGCGGAGAAGGCTCGTCCGCGGCAATGGGCGGCGCAGCCGCGCCCGGTACGGTCACGGGCGCGGCGGAGGGCTCCTCCGGCTCTGCGCGCAGGAAAAGCGGCACGATGAACGCGAGCGCGAGCGCGGTATAGCAGACGATAAGTATCTTCTTCATTCGATGATTTCTCCTGTCGTACACGGCTTTACAGTCAGTTAACTTGACGTTTCGGGCAAATGAGTATAAAATACAGCTTATGTCATAATGATTCTAACCCTACCCATATAAAATATTACTGTGAGGCGATACGAAATATGCCCAGACAATTCACTGATGATGAAATGCGCCAGCGCATAGCGCTGCAAAAAAAGGCGCTTGAGATAACCTGCTATGTGGTCGGCGCGGGCGCGTTCAGCGTGTTCATCCGCTGGCTGCAAACCATGCTCGCCTTCAACGAGGACGGGCTTGTGGACAGGAGCATATTCAACTTCCTCGTGCCGCTGATGGTCATCATCGCGGGGTATATCTTCCTGCGCTTTGTCGACCGCTTCCGCGCCGACCGCTGGTACGTGCCGGATGATTTTTACGATGCCTTTTATAACCCCGGCAGGCTCTACACCGCCATCCGCTGGCTCATCGGCGCGATAATGGTCGTCGGCTCGTTGCTGCTCTTCGCCAGCGCCGAGACCGACAAGGACGCGAGCTTTCTGCGCGTGCTCGCGCTTGTGGGCGTGCTGGACGGGCTGGCGTTCCCGCTGGTGCTCTCCTCCGCGAATAAGCCCCACGCCAGCGCCATCAAGACCGTGTGCTTTCTGATGTTCCTGCCGATACTGTTCTTCTGCGTGTGGCTGGTGGTGCTCTACAAGGTCAATTCCATCAACCCCGTCGTGTGGCAGTACGCCCCCGAGGCCGCGGCGATCATCCTCTCGACGATTGCGTTCTTCCACGCGGCGGGCTGGGCATACGGCGCGCCGAACACATGGCGCAGCATGTTCTTCTCCATGCTCGCCGCCGCGGTGGACATCATGGTCATCGCGGACGAGCGCTACATGGGCATGCAGCTGATGTACTTCGCGTCGGCGATGATGCTGGTGATGTACAACTGGGTGCTCATCACGAACTTCCAGCGCCGCCCCAAGCCCGAGCGCGAGCAGCCCAACGACGGGTTTGAAAGACTATAACGATATACTAAAACGCCGCCCGGCCGGGCGGCGTTTTCACGCGCTCATTCAATGTCCACAACCGTCAGCGTGTCGTCATCGCTGACGGTGAATTTTATATTCAGCCCCGCGAAGTCCATCGCGTATACGCGCGCCGCGTCGTGCTGATACCGCGGGCGCGGGTCGCCCGCGAGCACGCCGCGCAGCGCCGCCCTTTTCCCCTCCGGCACACGCGCGAGCAGCGCAGGGGGTATATCCACCACGATGCCGGCGGGCGGCGCCCCGGCGAAGCCGCAGCGCGCGTCAGGGTGCGCGTCGGCATAGGCGACATAGGGCTTTATGTCGAAAATCGGCGTGCCGTCCATAAGATCCGCGCCCGCGACGATGAGCGTGCCGCCGAGCTTGGGGTCATTCTCGACGCGCACGAGGCGCACACAGCTCAGCCCCAGCGCGTTCGGGCGAAACGGCGAGCGCGTGGCGAAAACGCCCATGCGCTCGTTCCCGCCGAGTCTCGGCGGGCGCACCGTCGGCGACCAGTCCGCGCGCACGCTCGCCGAAAACTGCCAGATGAGCCACAGGTGCGAAAACCCGTCTATCCCGCGCAGAGCGTCACTATTGCGGTACTTTTCCTCGAAAACTATCCTCGCCTCCAGCGCGTCGACAAGCCCCGCCTGACGCGGGATGCCGAACTTATCGGCAAAGTCGCTCTCGATATGCGCGATCGGCTCTATCACAAATGTGTCCGCCATCGCGTCACCCCAGCAAGGTCAGCGCCTTCACGGAGATGCCGTTGACGAGCATATGGAAGAATATACAGCTCCACACGCTGTCCGTGCGTTCATAAAGCCGCGCCAGCAGCCACGACACCGGCAGATACTGCACGATGTACAGCCAGTAGCGCGCGTCGATAAGACCGTAGCCCCACACGTGGTACAGCGAGAAGAAGAGCATGCTCGCCGCGTATGCCGCGACGCGGCTGTGCCGCCGCATCAGGCCGAAAATGCCAGCACGGAAGATAAGCTCCTCCACTATGGGGGCTAGGAACACCGCCATCGCCGCCACCGTGCCGAAGCCCTCCTTCGCCATCGCCGCCACGGCGTTATTGTTGGGGTTGTCCGTGAACTTCACCGCGCTCAGCAGCATGCTGACAACGAAGTTGAACATCAGCATCATGCCGTAGCTGAATATGACCTCGATAATTATGAAAAGGGTCTGTCGCAGAGGGTAAAAATCCCGGCGGAGGAATCCTTACCGCGACGACGAGCATATATGACCCCCGCCCCCAGAGGGCAAAGTTCGCCTGCGGCTCGGTGAGCGTCCCTCCGCGATGAGCCGCCCCAGCAGAAGCGGCAGGAGCGCCACGTGCACCGGCAGATACGCCAGCACGCATATCGCCTCCCGCTTTGTCAGGGGCGCTGCTGTGCAGGTTCGGCACAGGTCTTTCGTTTCTCCCGTCCATCATCCGCGCGCCTTTCTTTGCAGCTCAAAGAGGAGGTTCATCGCCTCTATGGGCGTGAGCGTGTTGAGGTCCGTCGTGCGCAGCTGTTCGCGTACCTCGTCCGCGCCGACGTCGGCAAAGGGTGATCTGGTCTGTCGTCACTGTCCGCGCCGTGCGCCGGGGCGAATGCCGCCGTGCCGCCTCTCAAGCTCTTTAAGATACCCTTCGCCTTTGTGATTATCGCGTCGGCAGCCCCGCGAGCTTTGCCACCTCAATGCCGTAGCTGTCGTCCGCCGCGCCGGGGACGATCTTGCGCAGAAACACCAGCGTGCCGCCCTGCTTTTTCGCCGTGATGTTGTAGTTTCTCACGCCGGAGGCTCCCCCCAGCGCGGAAAGCTCATGGTAGTGCGTGGCGAACATCGTCTTCGCGCCGAGCTTGCGCTTGTCCGCGCAGTATTCCACCACCGCCCGCGCGATCGCCATGCCGTCGAACGTCGACGTGCCGCGCCCCGATCGTCGTCGGATCAGCGGCAGCGACGCGCCCGTCGCGTGGCGGATGATGTTTGCCATCTCGTTCATCTCCACCATGAACGTCGACTGCCCGGAGGGGAGGTCGTCCGACGCGCCGATGCGCGTGAACGCGGTCGACAATGCCGATGGTGGCGCTCTTCGCCAGGACGAACAGGCCCATCTGCGCCATGCACGATGAGCGCCGTCTGGCGCATATAAGGTGGACTTACCGGCCATGTTCGGCCCCGTCGATGGCGACGCGGTCGGTCGTGTCGTTGAGATGCGTGTCGTTCGGGACGAAGAGCACGTCCTTCATGCTCTGCTCTACAACGGGGTGGCGTCCCTCGATTATGTTCAGCTCGCGCGAGGCGTCGACCTCGGGCATGGTGTAGTTATTCTTCACCGCCGTCTCCGCGAGGGGCTTACAGCGCGTCCAGCCGCGCCACGGCGTCCGAGGCGGACTGGCGCTCCACCCTGCCTGCGATGCTCAAACGAAGCTCGTTGAAGAAATCGACTCCATCTGGTTTATCCTGTCGCGCGAGGTGAGCAGCGTATTTTCAAGCTCCTTGAGCTCCTGCGTGAAGTAGCGCTCGTTGGAGACGAGCGTCTGTTTTCTATATAATCCTCCGGGATGCTCGCTTCGCCCGCCGATTTGGGCACGTCGATATAATACCCGAACACGCGGTTATAGCCGACCTTGAGCTTCTTTTATGCCCGTGCGCTCCCGCTCGCGCTCTTCAAACTTCGACACCATCTCCCGCCCCGTTGTCGCGCACGTTTCTCAGCCGGTCCAGCTCCTCAGGTACCCCGGGCGGATGAAGCCGCCCTCGCGCACGGAAAACGGCGGCTCGTCGTCATATCTCGCGGTCGATCTCAAAGCGGATATCCTCAAGCGCGTCGAGCGCGGCAATGCTTTTGAGCTCCTGAGAGGTAAGTGCGCCAGCAGCTCTTTGAGCTTAGGCAGGATGGCCGCGCAGTTGGAGAGCGTACGGAGATCGCGCGCGCCCGCCGTGCCGTAGACACAGCGCCCACGAGCCGCTGCATATCGCTTATTTCCTTCAGCTGCACGATAAGCTCACCGCGCGCGACGTTGTCGCGCACAAGCTCATCCACCGCAGCGAGGCGGCGCTTTATCGCCACCGCCGACAAAACGGGCGCTCCACCCACGCGCGCAGCATGCGCCCGCCCAGCGGGCGTTTTCGTCTTGTCCAGCACCCAAAGAAGCGACCCGCGCTTCTCGCCGGAGCGCAGAGACCGTCAGCTCAAGACTGCGCTGCGTCGTCCAGTCAGCCCCATAAACCGCCCGCCGTAAAATACGTCCAGACTGCGGATGTGCGAAATGTCGAACTTCTGCAGTCGATGATGCACGAGAGCAGCGCCGGCCGCGCACACGGCGGCGGGCATATCGCCGATGCCGCTCGTCAATGCTATTTAGAGGCCGAACTGGCGGCACACCAGCGCCGCCGCAGGCATATAGTCAAAGCGCTTGCCCCCGGTCCAGCATCACGCCGAGCTTTTGAGAAGAAAGTCGCGTATTGTCTGCTCCTCCTCCGCGCCGTGGCTCAGCACCGCCTCGCGCGGGGAAAGCGCCCAGCTCGTTGACGATGTGCCCCCACCGCGTCCTCGCCGAGAACGCCGCGCAGCAGAATTCGCCCGTGGAAATGTCGCAGAACGCCCGCGCCGCTGCCGGGGACCGAGGTAGACCGAGCATATATAGTTGCTCCGCTCGTCGACAAGCATGGAGCTGTCCGTGACCGTGCCGGGAGATGATGCGTATGACCTCCCGCTCCACAAGCCCCTTGGCGAGCGCGGGGTCCTCCATCTGCTCGCAGATGGCGACCTTGTACTTTGCGATGAGCCGGGCGATGTACGCCTCGGCGCTGGTACGGCACGCCGCACATTGGCGTGCGCGCCTCGGGATCCTCCACGCCGCGGTCGCGCGTGGTGGGGCGAGGTCCGCCGCGCGCGGCGAGCTTTGCGTCCCTCGTCAAACATCTCGTAAAAATCGCCCAGTCTGAAAAACAGCAGGCAATCCTCTTGTGCTTTTCCTTTATCTCGTTGTACTGCCGTTTCATCGGCGTGAGCTCAGCCATTTTCCGACCTGCTTTCTATTTTTCTGTGGTTAGTTTTTCTATCTCGCCGTAGAGCGCCCATGTGTTGCTCGCGGTTATCTTCACGTCTATGAATCTGCCTCATCAGCGCCGGGTCGCCGTGCAGGTGGACGAGGCGTCCGCCGTTCGTGCGGCTGGAAAGGTTATATTCCTCCTGCCCGTCTCCCCGTCGACGAGCACACGCACCGTCTTCCCCCTCATACTCGCGGTGCTTCTCGCCCGATATGCGGTTGGACACGTCCATGAGCGCGTCAAAGTGCCGCTGCTTCTCCTCGCGCGTATATGGAGTCGGGCATCGTCGCGGCAGGGGTGCCGACGCGCTTGGAGTAGATAAAGGTGAACATCGCGTCGTAGCGCACAAGCTCGCAGAGGCTGAGCGTGTCGGCAAAGTCCTCCTTTGCTCTCGCCGGGAAAGCCCACGATAATGTCGGTGGTGAGCACAAGATCGGGCATATAGCTTCTCGCAAGCTCCACCTGACGGATATACTTTTCGCGGTCATAGCTGCGGTTCATGCGGCGGAGTATCCTGTCGCTGCCCGACTGCACGGAAGGTGCAGCTGGTGGGCGCAGTGCGTGCACTCCGCCATTGTTCTGAAGAGCTTTTCCGTCGCGTCCTTGGGATGGCTCGTCATGAAGCGGATGAGATAGTCGCCGGGTATTTTGTCGATCCGCGGATGAGATCGGCAAAGTCCGTGTCCGTGCCGAGGTCGCGCCCGTAGGAGTTGACGTTCTGCCCTAAGAGCGTGATGTCCTTATACCCCGCCTCTATAGCTCCCTCGCCTCGGCGACGACGTCCTCCGGTCTGCGTGAGCGCTCGCGCCCGCGGACATAGGGGACGATGCAGTACGTGCAGAAATTGTTGCACCCGTACATGATGGAAAGCCACGCCTTCACCCCGTCGGTGCGGCGCACGGGGATACCCTCGGCGACGCTGCCGTCGTCCTTCTCCGTGGCGAAAACGCGCTTGTGTCCGTCCATGGTGCGCAGCAGCAGCTCCGGGAAGCGCCAGAGCTCGTGCGGACCGAAGACGAGGTCGACCACGGGGTAGGACATTTTTATCTTCTGCGCCATATGCTCCTGCTGCACCATGCAGCCGCACACCGCGACGATCTGCCCCGGCTTCGCCTTTTTTGCGTGCGTCAGCGCGCCGACGTTGCCCAGCACGCGCATTTCCGCGTGCTCGCGCACGGCGCAGGTGTTGACGACGATGATGTCCGCGGCGAACTCATCCTCCGTGAAGCCGCAGCCCATCTCCGCCAGATACCCGCGCAGCTTCTCGCTGTCCGCCTCGTTCTGCTGGCAGCCGTAGGTGTCCACCATCGCAAGCTTCGTCACGCCCTCGCGGGCATTGCGCTCGGCAATGGCGCGGCATATGTCCTCCTGCTTTTTTATCTCCGCTATGTCTATTACTTTTCTTTCGTAGCTCATTGTGTTTTATCTTTCCTTGAATCGTTATATCGCATTTCAGATGTTCAGCATTTTATTTTAACATAATAGTTATGGATTTTTCAACAAGTTTACGATATAATATTCTCTCTTACAGAGCAGATAGATTTTAGGAGCTTTATATATGGCAGTTATAAACGTACTGTCCCCCCATGTGGCGGACATGATAGCCGCGGGCGAGGTCGTCGAGCGTCCGGCGTCAGTGGTGAAAGAGCTGATGGAAAACTCCTTCGACGCGGGCGCAAAAGAACGTGACCGTGGAGATACGCGGCGGCGGGGCGACCTACATCCGCGTGACGGACGACGGTGTCGGCATGGCGAGCGAGGACGCGGGCGTGGCGTTTCTGCGCCACGCGACCAGCAAGCTGCACGATGAGCGCGGGCTGGAGGCGATAAGCACGATGGGCTTTCGCGGCGAGGCTCTCGCGGCGATCTCCGCCGTGTCGCGCATAGAACTGAGAACGCGCCTGCGCGGCACGGACGAGGGCACGCTCGTCACGCTCGACGGCGGGGACATACAGGACATGACCCCTGCGGCTGCCCGGAGGGGACGACCATGATCGTCCGCGACCTTTTCTACAACACCCCCGCGCGGCTGAAATTCCTCAAGTCCGACAGGAGCGAGGCCTCCGCCTGCACTCTCGCGGCCCTTCGCTGCGCGCTCGGCCGTCCGGAGGTCTCCGTGCGGTTTATCCGAGACGGCAGCGAGGAATTCTTCTCCCCCGGCGACGGGCGGCCCGACTCCTGCGCGTATTCCCTGCTGGGGCGGGAGCTCGCCTCCACGCTGCTGGAGATCACGAGCGAGGACGACGGCGTGCGCGTGCACGGGTTCGTGTCCTCCCCCTCCGCCGGGCGCGGCAGCCGCGGCGCGCAGTATTTCTTCTGCAACGGGCGCTTCATCAAGTCCGCGCTGCTGCAGGCGGCGGTGGAGCAGGCATATAAAAACACCCTCCTCACCGGGCGCTACCCCACGTGCGTGATATATCTCGAGCTCGGCTGCGGCAGCGTGGATGTGAACGTCCATCCCGCAAAGACGGAGGTCAAGTTCTCCTACGAGAAAAAGGTGTTCGACCTTGTGTACCACGCGGCGCTCTACGCCCTCTCCGGCGAGAGCCGTACGGGCGTCACCGTGACGGGCAAGCCTGTCGAGCGCCCCGCAGTCAGGGCTGACATCACAGAAAAGCCCGCCGCCGATACGGGCTTTACTGCGAAACCCGCCGTTCCCCCGCTCTCCCGCGCCGCTGTACAGGAGGAGCGCCCTGCCGCGCCTGTCAGGCATGACGATGCCCCGGCGCACCGCGCGCCGTCCGGCGGCGGATTGAGCGGCTTTATGAGCCAGGATGTGCCGTATCAGACGCGCATCGACCTCGCCCCGCCCCTGTTTTTCGACGGCGAACGACACGAAAAGCGTTGATACGACTGTTTCGAGCCCATTTTAAACCAACAGCCTGTTGAAAAACCTGTGCAAAATGTTGAAAGCTTTCCCGTGCCTGACCACAAGATAGTGGGTGAGGCTCTGAAGACCTACATCATCGTGGAGGTCGGGGAGGAGCTTATATGGATAGACAAGCACGCCGCGCACGAGCGCATAATATTTGACCGCCTCAAGACCCAGACCGGCGAGATCATGAGCCAGCGGCTCCTCGCCCCGGTGACGCTCCGCCTCGACGGGGAGAGCATGGAGCTTATAGAGAAAAACGCGGAGCTGCTCTCCGCGCTCGGCTTTGAGCTGGACGCCTTCGGCGAGCGGGAGTACATCCTGCGCGCGCTCCCGGCGGATATGCTGCCCGGCGACGCGGCAGCGGCGGTGGAGGAGATATGCGAAAAGCTCCGCCGCGGGAAGAATCTCAGCGCGGCGGACGCGCGCGATGAGATACTGCACACGGTTGCGTGCAAGGCGGCGATAAAGGCCGGTGGGACACGGACCCGCGCGAGCTTGAGCGCATCGCGGAGGCGGTGCTCTCCGGGCGGGTGAAATACTGCCCGCACGGGCGGCCGGTCTCCATCACGATGACGCGCCGCGATCTCGACAAGCAGTTCAAGAGGATCGTGTGATGGCGGGCAATGTCATTGTCATCGCGGGTCCCACCGCGTCCGGGAAAACGGCGCTCTCCGTCGCGCTTGCAAAGGAGCTGGGGGGCGAGATCGTCTCTGCCGACTCCATGCAGGTCTACCGCGGCATGGACATAGGCACGGCGAAGGCGACGGCAGAGGAGCAAAGCGAGGCCGCGCACCATATGCTCGACGTCGCCGACCCCGGCGAGGCGTACTCCGCCGCGCGCTACGTGGACGAGGCGGCAGCGTGCTGCGAGGATATACTCGCGCGCGCGGAAGGCTGCCGGTCATCACGGGCGGCACGGGGCTGTATATTGATTCTCTCCTCTCCGGGCGCAGCTTTGCCGACACGGAGGACAGCCGCGAGGTGCGCGAGGCGATAGCGCGCGAATACGACGAGCACGGCGGCGCGGCCATGCTGGAAAAGCTCCGCCATATCGACCCTCAGCGCGCCACGATCCTCGCCGCGCCTGATAAGCGCCGCATAGTCCGCGCATGGAGATATACGCCCTCACCGGCGAGACCGCCACCGCGCACGACGAGGCCACGCGCGCCCTCCCGCCGCGCTACAACGCGGCGCGCATCGTCCTCTGCTACGCTGACCGCGCGCGGCAGTATGCCATGATAGATTCCCGCGTGGACAAAATGATGCGCGACGGGCTTTTTTGACGAGGTATCGCGGCTGCTCGCAGACGGCGTTCCGCCGGAGGCGACGGCGATGCAGGCGATAGGCTATAAGGAGACCGCCGCGGAGCTCCGCCCGGGGAGAATAACGGCGCAGGAGGCCGTCTCGCTCATCAAGCAGAACTCCCGCCGCTACGCGAAGCGGCAGCTGACGTGGTTTCGCCGCTGGGAGTGACGCGCTGTGGATACGCTGGGGACGATGAGCCGGATTTTCTCGCGGCACGACAGATTTCGACAGATTTTTAACCGCCGGGGTATATCATAGTACCCGCGGGGACGGCTCTGCTGCTCCGTAAATACATAAAGCGGGAAGCGGGCTTCAGATCAGACCGCTTCAGAGAAAAGGAGTTGGCTTATATGCAGAAAACGCAGATTCTCCAGGACAGTTTCCTCAGTCAGGTGTGCCGTGACAAGCTTCAGGTGACGGTGTTCCTCATGAACGGCTTTCAGATGCACGGTGTGATCACGGGCTTTGATTGCCCCACCGTCGCTCTCGAATCCGAGGCAGACCGCAGCTTATCTACAAGCACGCGATCTCCACTGTCGTGCCGCCCAAGGGCTTCTTGAGAGCTAGAGCTGGAGCAGGAAGCATAAGTTGCGCCGCGACGCCTGCTTTCACAGGGCTGGTGGTGTCGGTGCTGTTCGCGGCGGTGTGCGCCTATGTGCTGGCGCACTTCTCCGCCGGTGGCGGCACCTCGCCGTCTATGCGCCGGACGGGGACACCAGGCGCGCCGTGAGCGCGCGCAGCACGCAGATCCACATGCTCACGGGCGTTGCCGTGTGGCGCGAGAGCGTCGTCTCAGATCGTCCTCCGCCGCGTGGTCGGCGGAGGCTTCGGGCGATGTCGCTCAGGCGGCACGCTCCGCGGTCTTCTGCGCGGACACGGACGGGTATGAGTACCTCTCTCCATTCGCGCTTGAGGAACTGTCTGCGACGGTGGAGGGCACTGCTCGCGTCGAGCCGAGGGAGTACCCGGCGCGGCGGGCCGTCTTGTCGAGGGGTTCGAGTGGCTATGCCGCGCTCGCCGACGGCGCGAAAGCACTTGAGTGCAGGGGTAGGCTGACGTTCGACGGCGCGGATGCGTCGCCAGACCGCGCGGCTCATCGCCGCGGAACTCCTCCGGCACAAAAGACCGCACTGCTCTTTCGCATAACGGCGCAGGACGCGGCGCTGCTGCACCTGCGGTTTTGCTCCCGCCGCGCTCACACCGCGCGGGGAATGATAAAGGCATTTATACATGGTCATTGGAGGGATAAGAGACAATGAGCATTTCAGATAACAATGGCGCTGGCGAAATATGGCACTCGCCGCGGGCCTCGCGGACGCCGCGCGGAGGATATTTACCTCGTCGGCGCGACGAAGATGAACGATGCCGCGCGCGTGCGCGAGGCAATCGTGGCGGGCTTCCCATCTGCGTGGGGGAGAACCGCGTGCAGGAGCTTGTGCAGAAAAACGCCGAGCACGCATATGACGGCGCGGCGCTGCACTTTATCGGGCATCTGCAAAAAACAAGGTCAGGCACGTGGTGGGCGCGGTGTCGCTCATTCACAGTGTGGACAGCCTTGAGCTGATGTACTGCATAGGCCGCACCGCCGAGGCGCGCGGGCTCACGCAGGATATTCTGCTGGAGGTGAACATCGGCGCGGAGGCAAAATCCGGCTTTGCACCCGGGGATATACCCGCCGCGCTCGCCCATGCATCGGCAGTAAAGCGAATTTTTGTCCGCGGATTGATGGCCATCCCCGATTTGCGCCGACGGCGAAGAAAAAAATCGGCCATATTTTGGGCTCATGAATCAGCTTTTTATTGACAATAGCGAAAAAAATACGATAATGTATCTATGGACTTTTTGTCCATGGGTATGAGCGGAGATTACATGACCGCTATAGACCGCGGCGCCAACATGGTTCGTTTGGGCACCGCTATCTCGGCGCGCGCAATACGCCAAGGTGGACTGGACCTGCCGCGCACGGGAGCTGACAGCAGGTCTATATTCGCACCCTGGTGTCTATACGACCACACGGGGTATATCCCCGCGCGCCCTGCCGAGAGTGATCATTACGACTTTGAGGCACTTACTTCATGGGTTTCATGGACGAACTTAGAAAACCTCACTCAGCCTTACGATGAGGATGATTTTTGAGGGCGCGGACGCGTAGTATGCTGCAGCCGCAGACCCTGGCGCAGGCTCAGCCTGCCAGCCGCGAGCAGGCGCTTTTTGAAAGCAGCTTCGCCGAGACTCCAGTCTCAGCCCCAGCCGCAGCGCCGCCCCCAGCAGAAGCCTCCCAGATAACAAAGCCCGCCGCGAAGGCGCAGGCGCAGCCGACGCAGAACGACGGAAGCCTCTTTCGGCAACTTCGGCAGAAGCAGCCCGCCCAGCCGTTAGCAGGGTCGCGTGAGCTTCGGCGGCAAGGGAGTCGCAGGTCATTCTCTTTTCCCCCCCAAGACCTTGACGAGCCAGGGGAGATCGTCAACCATCCGCGCCAACCGCTCCGTCGTGATGACGCTGGAGGAGCTACCCGGCGACTTGCAACAGGTAGCTGCTCGACTTTATATCGGTAACATATTTCGTCACCCCGCAGAATGTCGATATTCTCGGCGCGCAGGGCGACGGGGCTGTCAAGGCGGCAGTATCTTGAAAGCTCTGTTCATAGGGAAGTTGCAAAACAATTGCACGCCCTAAAGGCAGCGCCGCACGATGCAGCAAAGAGCAGCCGACGAGAGAATTTGTTCTGACGACGATGCTTTTTTGCAGGGAATACTGTGTATTTCAAGAAAAAGCGAAAGCTAAGTCAGGGCGCGAATTATCCGTCCCGGATGCCGCAAACGTATTATTAATGGGCGTTGCCTAAAAAGAAAACGAAAGGTGGATAAACATGATTACTGCTCAGGATATTCGTGAACCTTTGAAGTCCCAGACAGAGCGGCGCTACGACAAGCAGCTGTGGACGATTTTCTTGAGGGCTTGCCGACGACGTGACAGCGTATCAGAAGAAAACGCCGTGCTGAAGAGCAAGATGAAGGTGCTTGTTCGACAAGATAGAGGAATACCGCGCGACGAAGAGAGGCGCTGAACATGGCAGTTCTGTCCGCGCAGAAGCTCGCCGTGCAGAGCGACGCGCGCACAGAAGCGCCGCGATGATAGGGGACGCCGAGCGCCAGGGCTGGCCCGCGTCGGCGGCATTGAGGACGAAGTCGTCGCCAGCAGAAGCGTCTTGACGCCAAGGCCGTGACTGAGAGGCTTCTTCGACGCGGCGCGCACTGTGCAATACCCAGATGCGCAATCTCGACGCGATAGCCGCCGGGATGACTGCCCTCCCGCCCCTGCCGCGGCAAGCGCAGCAGCCCCCGCCGCCCCGCGGGCGAGCGAGGAAACGCCGATGTCGACAGCGCTGTGCGCAGCGTTGAGTCTGTCTCCAAGATTGCGCCCCAGGCCCCCGTCAACATTGATCTCTCCTCCTCGTGAAGGCCCGTCAAGCCCAAAGAAGAACATCGACAGGACGCAGACCTTCAATCTCTGAGATCGACAGAGATCTTACTTTGCCATATCCGGGGCGCGTGGCGAACGTCCGCCCCGTTCAGCCGACACATAAAGACAAATAGGAGTGTATACACATATGCCACAGGATTTTAACGCAACGCTGAATCTGCCGAAAACCGATTTCCCCATGCGCGCGGGTCTGCCCAAGCGCGAGCCGGAAAATGCTCAAGCACTGGCAGGGAGCTTGATATTTATAACGAGATGCTCAAAAAGAACGAGGGGCATCCCCTGCTTCAACTTGCATGACGGTCCTCCGTTCTCCAACGGCGACATTCACATGGGTCACGCGCTCAACAAGTCCATAAAGCGACTTCATCACCTGCTTCCTACGCCATGCG
>VOFG01000872.1_pt1 | contig 45738 bp, 56 predicted proteins | sample 5384171 | NCBI WGS metagenome assembly VOFG01 (sample SAMN12384726, study PRJNA508395) | human gut metagenome | isolation source: healthy gut F | host: Homo sapiens
TCAATGAAAGATTATGCGGCATGGGATGATTTTGTTCCTTAAAGATTTCCATACGCTGCAGTCTGTCCTCAGTCTGCTGTATTTTTTTTATCAGTTCGCTGAATGGATTTCTTTATGGCGTCAACAGCTTTGTTCACGCCGCGTCGAACGGATTTCTCACAAATGAAATAGAGGGCTATGCTGATGATACCGAAAACTCCGACTATGATTGTCCAAAATAACGTAAAATGCTCCAAAAATATAACGAGTAATTTCGGGATACATTTCTTTTATTTGATCTGCATTCATATTGTTTGCCTCCTGTTGTTGTGATTTTAACAGTATATCAGATTTATATAGGAAAATCCAGAAAGGAAGTCGTTTTATGTCGTTTCAAGAGTATGTTGCACTGGCCTACCCGTACATCGACTGGATTGCAGTTGGTTATGCACTAATTGCAGCTGCTATGCCGGTATTAGCTGTTTTTATAGCCTTGCGCAACGGATTAAAGGACCTCGACGTGTTGAGAAAGGATGATGAAAAATGAACAAAGAAAAGCACTGCAGCGTCATCGACGCTGAGGGCAGGCACGTGACCTACGTGCTCGTAAAAATCCGCGACAAGCCACTGGAGGACGGCAGCACGGAGCGTGTCGAGGAGGTGCAGAACTACACCTTAAAGGACGGCGAGCAGCTTTGTCGACACGCAGCCGCCGGTTATGCGTCAGCACGCCGGCAGCACCGGCTTTCTCTCGCCGGTCTGGGGCGGCTCGGACTGGCAGGAGACCGCCGCGGCCGACGAGATCGCCGCCTGGGAGCAGGAGCACCCGGCGCCGGAGATCAAGCCGGCACCGATGAGCAACGCGGAGCTCGAGGCCGAGAACAAGCTGCTCAAGGCGCAGATCGCCGCACAGAGCGACCGCGCGGATTTTTAGAGGACTGCATCGCCGAGATGGCAATGCAGGTGTACAACTAAACCTATGATTAAGTTTTTGGAAAGGATGTTTTTAATGATGTCTATGTTTTTGCCCAGAGAGTAATCCTCGGTAAGACCGAGTTCGATGCAGTACCCAAGGCACTCAAAAAGCAGGTTGCGGAGATCCTGATCGACTCCGGCCTGCCGGAGATGGTGCCGGCTGAGTTCGGCGGCACGAAGGAGTAAAATCATGTTCTGGATTGTGCTATAATGGCACAAAGGAGTGATTTTTCATGACCGCAAAAATCGATTTGATTGCAAAGCTGACGGCTTTGATGCCGGAGTGCGCGCGTGAGATCATCAAGATCATGCGCGAGTATGATGTGCAGACTGCGCAGGTGTACGACCGCAGCAATCTGCCGCGCCGGGTGGAGGCGTTCCTCGCCGCAAAGCGCATCGACGGCTGCCGCCCGAAGACGATCAAGGTCTATCGCGAGCGGCTCAAGATGTTCATGACGCAGTGCAGCAAGCCGGTGCAGGCAATTACAACCGACGACCTGCGCGAGTATCTCGCCTATCTCGTCGACGAGCGGCATTTGATGGATAACTCGGTGCAGGCGCACATCAACACGCTGCGGAGTTTCTTTTCGTGGCTCGTGGACGAGGATAACATCCGCAAGAGCCCGATGCGCAAGATCAAATCGCTGAAAATCGATAAACTGCGGTCACGGCACCCGCTGACGGCCGAGCAGCTCGAGCTTGTGCGCGACGGCTGCCGGGGCTACAAGGAGAAGGCGCTCGTCGAGTTCCTCGTATCCTCGGGCTGCCGCGTGTCCGAAGACGCCGGCCTGCGCGTCGACGATATCGACTGGCGCGATCGCAAGTGCAAGGTCATCGGCAGAGGGCAACAAGGAGCGAACGGTTTATTTTTCCGTCCGCGCGAAGCTCATGCTGCAGCTCTACATCGCGGAGCGCAGGGGCGGCGAGGCACTCTTTGCATCGAGCAGGGCGCCATATGAGCCGCTCACCGACCGCGGCATTGAGAAGATGATCTCCAAGCTCGGCAAGCGGATCGGCATGGAGCGGCCGCTGTATCCGCATCTGATGCGGCATACCTTCGCGTCGCACGCGCTTAACTGCGGCATGGAGCTGACGATCATTCAGCACCTTTTGGGGCACAGCGACCCGAAAACGACGCTGATTTATGCGGAGATTGACCCGATTCGCGTACAATACGAGTACAACAGGATGATTTGCTGAGAAGATACAAACGCAAAGTGGAGGATAAGCAGCTGCTGGGGCTGTAAAACAAGAAAAACCGCCTTGTAAGGCGGTTCGAGGAAAGGAGGTTTTATGGATAATCCGATCTCTCGTGCCGAGCACGAAGAGTTTCGCCGACGGCTCGAGGAAGAAAATCGTCGGCAGGATAAGCGCATCGAGCTGCTGGAGGATAATATGCGCGAGCTGAACCAGCTGACCGCCTCGGTAGGCAAGCTGGCTTCCAGCGTCGAGAGCATGGTGAAAGAGCAGGAGAAGCAGGGGAGGCGGCTGGAGACGCTCGAGGACCGCGACGGCGCGATGTGGCGCAAGATCGTGGCCTACGGCGCGACGGCGATCGTCGGTATTTTCATCGGCTATATCGCGCAGCAGCTCGGTTTGAACTGAGGAAGGAAGGCTTTTTATGAACTGGAAAATCAGAATCAAGAACCCGGTATTCTGGGTGCAGGTACTTACCGGCGCGCTGGCGACCGTGCTGGCGTACAGCGGTCTGACCGCTGCGGATATGACCACGTGGGCAGGGCTGTGGAGCGTTATTACCGGCGCGTTCAGCAATCCGTACTGCCTGTTTCTGGTGGCAAGCAATATCTGGAGTGCGCTGAATGACCCGACCACTTCCGGCATTTCTGATAGCGCACGGGCAAAGGGTTACACTGCGCCCTCAGCGGAGTAAAATGGACTTGAAAGTTTCTTTCAAGTAGATGAAAGGAGAATGCAGATGAGCATTCGTTGTGACATTTACGACAGAAAGCAGTATGATATCTGGTTCGCAGCAGCACCCCTACGCTGCTGCGTCCAAGCCTGCGAAGAGCCTGAAGCAGTGGGCGGCAGACGAGAAAGCCGACGTGGTGTATAACCTCGCACTGTTCAACATGACCGGCAGCGGCAGCGACCGCTACGGCGTTATCAAGGGCCGAACCTTTGCAGTACCTCAAGGCCAAGGGCAAAGAGTGCGGCTATGGCGGTACAGCTGAGCGGCTGAGCCTCGGCTCAGAGAATGTTGTTTCTGGCTGGAAGCTAGCGATCAAGGACGGCAAGGTGAACGGATCTCTCGGCAAGTCCGACCGGCGCAGCCGTAATATGTGCGGTCTGCTGACGGACGGCAGATATATTCATGTGCAGACCTCTGCGAGCCACACCGAGTACGAGGTGGCGCAGTACGTCCGCGATCACTACGACGTCAAACTGCTGCTCGTGCAGGATGCAGGCGGCAGCACCGGCATGTATCGTGTGTCGGACGGCTACCTGTTCGCACCGGAAAAAGAGGGTACGAACGGCAGACCGGTGTGCAGCGTAGTCTGCATTAAGCGTAAAAATAAGACAGCTGTTCCGAAGGAGGAGAACAAGATGAGCAAGAAGGTATTTATCGGTGTCGGCCATGGCGGCAGCGACAGCGGTGCGGTCGGCTATATCGTCGAAAAGGAAGCAAACTCGCGATGGCGTTGGCGTGCCGTGATTATCTGACCGCGCACGGCGTTGAGGTGCGCATGAGCCGCACCAAGGACGAGGAGGATCCCATCAATGAGGAGGTGCGCGAATGCAATGCGTACAACCCTGATCTGGCTATCGACGTGCACAACAACTCCGGCGGCGGTGACGGCTTTGAGGCGTATTACACCATTCACGGCGGCACCGGCAAGGTGCTCGCGCAGAACATCGAAAAGCAGGTCATCAAGATCGGCCAGAACTCTCGCGACTGCAAGACCCGACAGGGCCAGCGCGGCGATTATTATGCGTTTGTGCGCGACACCAAGTGTCCGGCAGTAATCTGCGAGGGTGTATTCGTTGACACCAAGGCTGATGCAGCACAGGCGGGCACCAAGGCAAAGCAGCAGGCGTTCGGCATCGCATACGCCAAGGGTATCCTTGATACGCTCGGCATTAAGTATGACACTTCGACCGCCAAGCCGGCAGAGCCGGTGACTGACGCCGAAACGCAGGCGGCGATCATCAAGGTGCAGCAGGCGGTAGGACTCAGCGACAAGACCATGCAGTATCTGCTCGATTATGAGTATGGTGTGGAGTTGGTGAAGAAGCTGGCGGCAGCTATGCAGTAAAGCGAAACCCCTCTGGGGTCAGCAATATATGCTGGCCTTGGAGGGGGATTTTTAGACAATCAGCCGAGATGATTATGAAACTCATCAGATGACATATAAATATGTTTATCATATGCAATACAATAAGTGTCCCATAGATTTAAGGTATCTAAGAGTAATGCCATGCACCGTGCTGCTTGGATAGGAGTGCTGTAGCCTAATTCTGCAATTTCTTTGGAAAGGCAATCAGATAAATTGATCGCGTCTAAATTGAATTTTGCTTCTTTTAAGATCGTGTTGCGTTGTAAATCCGTAGCATGTGAGAACGGCATAATCATTACGCAGACATAATTAGCAAGATTGAATGGATCAGATAATTTATCATAGTTTTGTGAGTGATTGCGGATGCCCCTCTGATATACCGCTTGGTGAAAAAGCGAATATCCATACCATTTTGAACAAGCCAATGCCATACGTCTAAATCTAGTATAACGGATTGCAAATGACGTCCAATCTCTTCGAAAAATGGAGCTTCGATACCATGAAAATAGGCAACTTTTTATTGTTAACTGTAGGAAATCCTAATTCTATTTGTAAGGCGTGTCGTAATTCGTGAAGTAGATTTACTTCAAATGGCTTCCCGTGCAGTTGAATAGTCACATAGATGTGATATGCATCGGGTGATGAGAAATCAAGAGAACCATAACTGTTTTGACCTCGCTCACCTAATTCAGTTATGTTATGAACTGCAATGGGCTTGGATAACTGTGTTTGAATTTGTAGATAAAGATTTTCCGCTTCTTGTGATAAAACTTGGTTGAGTAACTGGATGGACATGATAACACCTCCTATAATTATTGTATAATCCGATGTATTGAAAGTCAAACATCAGATTGAAATCCGATTATCTTAAGATGTGAAAGAAAGGTGTGGATTTACATAACTGTAAGGCTGTGCAGAACGCCATCGACACCGTGCAGGAGATCGCCGGTCTGGAGGAGCAGACCATCGAGTATCTGCTGCGGTACCAGTACGGCGAACAGCTCGTGAAGAAGCTGGCGGAAGTGATGGAGAAGTAACTCGACTGTGCCGGGAATCTGACGACAAATTGACGACAACAGGAGCATGAAATGCCCCGGAAAGAACCGGCTCAGTGTTTTCGTCATTCTGAAAATCTGTCGCATTTCACTCCGTTTATTGCTATCTTTATCGTCATACAGCCATATTTTCAGAACTTGCAGCATCCCTTTTATAGTCGAACAAAAATTCGGCGTAAATAGCTTCAGGTGCTAGTGTTCGCAAGGACGTGGGGGTTCAAGTCCCCCATCCGCACCAAGTTAAAGAGCTTCAAACTTACGTTTGAAGCTCTTTTTCTGTACTTTTTGGAAAGCTCGTCGGAGCAGGGAGGAGGCTGTCCGATCCCCTTGTCTAACAGATTGTCTGCCATTTCACCCAATTCCGCAGAATGCACCAAAACCAAGCCGACAGACCACGGATTTTCTGTATTGACACCTGCCCAAACCGTGGTACAATTATAACAGAAAAAGCAGAGTAGAGCACAATGCGTTAAGTGCCGCTGAAACGGGGAGTTGTTCGGCGGACGAAAGGGGCCTTTTCCTTGCGGTATTGTGGTCGCATCCCGCTGCTGCAACTGTTTAGGCACTTTCCTAAATCGCTGTGGCAACAGATGAATTTGATTAGGAGGTGTCTTTTTCTATGTCTAAAACTCCGAATATCTTTGTCCGCTCGCTGCGTGAGCTGAAATCCACCCGCTGTCTGGCGGTCACGGCGCTGCTCATTGCGATCAACGTCACGCTGGATCTGCTCGGTCTGTCGATCAAGCTGCCGCCCAACCTGCGTATCGGCTTCGGCTTCCTGTGCAATGCGTCGATCGGCATGCTGTTCGGCCCGGTCGTCGGCATGATGGCCGGCGTGTGCACCGACGTGCTCGGCTACTTTGCGGGCAACCTGTCCATGGGCGCGTATTTCCCGGGCTATACGCTGACAGCCGTTGTCGGCGGCCTGATCTGGGGTCTGTGGCTGTATCCGCGCAAGATCACCGTATGGCGTGCCATCGGCGCAAAGACCTGCATCAACCTGTTCTGCAATATCTGCCTGAACACCCTGTGGCTGACCGTCACCGGCGGCAAGGCGATGAGCGTGCTGCTCGTCACCCGCGTGCCGAAAAACCTTATTCTGCTGCCGATCGAGATCGTGCTGGTCTACTTTGGCATGAAGCTGGTCAACCGTATCTATGGCGCGCTGCCGAATGGAAAGACCGCTGCGGAAAACTCTTGAGTAAGGGCAGAGAGAAACCTGTCTCCACCTGATAACAGTCCCCCGGCTCTGTCGCTTGACAAAACCGGGGGATATGCTATAATAAAGTCAAAGGGACACTGTTACAGCAGTCAGGCCCTTTGTACTTTCATCAGTTAAATTTTGATGACCGTTTCGGGTACCAGCCGGACGGTCATCGCGCTTTTATACAGAAAATGTACAGTACAATGACCGCACATACAAAAAGCTGAAATGCTTTCTTCTGCACTTGCGCCACCTCCTTCCTGCCGCGGACTGCGGAAAGGAAAAAAGAGGGTCTGACCGCCTTATGTAACAGTGTCCGCAATGATTATAGCATATAACACCGAATAAAGTCAATCAGCCGCCTTTTTTGGGCGGTTTTTGTTTTATTTGAAAACATTGGCAGCACGCTTTCAGCTTTTTGTGAATAATTCTGTTTTTCCCTATGCAAACGGCTGATTTTTTGTTATACTATATATGATTGGAGAAGAACGGTACAGTCCGTTCGCTGAAAGGGGAGTGACCTCTTTATGAAACTTACAAAAGAGAGTATTAAACATAACGTGGCATGGAAGGGTTATCGTCTGCCGCAGTACGACATTGACGCCGTGCGCGAAAAACACCCACAAGGCACCGACTTGGCTGCATTTCGGCGCCGGCAACCTGTTCCGCGCCTTCCCGGCTGTACTGGCGCAGCGCCTGCTGACCGCCGGTCTGTCCGACACCGGCATTATCTGCTGCGACGGCTACGATGAGGAGCTGATCGACCGCTGCTACCGCGCCTGCGATCATCTGTCGCTGGTTGTCACCCTGTATTCCAACGGCACGATCAACAAGGAAGTGGTTGCGTCCGTTACCGAAAGCCTCAAGCTGAGCGAGGACATGCTGCGCCTGAAGGACATTTTCCTGGCGCCGAGCCTGCAGATGATCAGCTTTACGCTGACCGAGAAGGGCTATATCATCCAGGACGACACCCGTGAGTTCCTGCCGGACTACAAGCACGACCGCGAGAACGGTCCGGAAGGCTGCCAGTCCTTCTTCGGCAAGCTGACCGCACTGTGCCTCGAGCGCTGCCGCGCCGGTCTGTCTCCGCTGGCACTCGTTTCGCTGGATAACTGCTCGGATAACGGCACCCGTCTGGAGCGTGCTGTCCGTCACATGGCACGCGCATGGCAGAGAAACGGCTTCATCACCGAGGATGAGTATTACTTCCTGCTCAAGAAGAATACCTTCCCGCTGTCCATGATTGATAAGATTACCCCGCATCCGGATAACCGCATCGCAGACAAGCTGGCGGCTGACGGTCTGGAGAACGCAAAGCCGTTCGTCACCGAGAAGGGCACGCATGCGGCTGTTTACGTCAACTCCGAAAGCCCGCACTACCTGCTCATCGAGAACGCATTCCCGAACGGTCATCCGGCTCTCGAGCAGTGCGGCGTTATCATCACCCGCCGCGACATCGTTGAGAAGTCTGCGATGATGAAGGTAAGCACCTGCATGAACCCGATGGATACCGCCCTCGGCGTATTCGGCTGCATGCTCGGCTACACCCGCATCAGCGACGAGATGAAGGACACCGAGCTGGTCAACCTCATCACGCGCCTGAGCGAGCAGGAGGCAATGCCGATGGTAGCCGACCCGGGCGTTATCGACCCGGAGGCATTCCTGCACGAGGTTCTCGGCGAACGTTATCCGAACCCGTTCCTGCAGGATTCCCCGCAGCGTACCGCAACCGATACCTCGCGTAAGATTGCGCCGCGCTTCGGCACCACACTGTACGCTTACTATAACTCCATGCTGCCCGCACACCGCGCCACCAAGCTGATTTACATTCCGCTGGTACTGGCTGGCTGGCTGCGCTATCTGGAAGGCGTGGACGATAACGGCAGCGAGTTCACCCTCAGCCCCGACGCGAATATCGAGCATGTCCGCGCACTGATGGGCAACCCGAAGCTGGGCGACGACGTAAGCGAGGCTCAGCTGTATCCGCTGCTGGCAAACCGCTACTACTTCGGTGTCAACCTGTTTGAGATCGGCGTAGGCGAGACCGTTGTCCGCATGTTTGGCGAGATGAACCGCGGCCCGCACGCTGTCCGCGAGACGCTGCAGAAGTACTGCGGCGAGGAGCAGGAGCAGGGTGGATTTTCTCTTAATTACCGAAAAACAGTAAGACCAAAGGCGACCCGTAAGGTTCGCCTTTTTGCTATAATTGCGGATTGAGAATGGAGAATGGAGAATGAGCGCAGCAGGGAAGCGATGGTAAAGAAAACGGCGGACCATAGGTCCGCCGTTTTGTGTGTTGCAACTACAAGGTTAGTATATCGAATATCATATTATTTTGTCAAGCAGAATGGTTTAATCTGTATTTCTTACCTGCCAACAAAGTTTACAAAGCTATCCCAAAGATTGCTGAACAGGGTGTTCCACGACGCCTGCGGGTTATGAATTGCAAACCATACAACGCCTGCCGATAAAGGACAGTCACTACGATTATCACCCAAAAAACAATACCATCGCTGTTTAGGTGTCATATGATTTCCCTCCTCAGTCATAACGGCATTTTTTCACCTCGGGGAGTTTACGGCTTATATCTATATTAACAGATATTCACGGTTTGCAAAGGGATTTTGCACAGAAGCCGGTGCATTATTTTTGTCCGGCGGCTACCTGTAATCCCGGCGCATACCTCAGCCATTTCCCGCTTTTGAGCCGCAGGAAGAAGCAGATCGACCGGCACAGCCAGTCACCGATCATGGCAATCCAGATGCCGATTGCGCCCATGCCGAAGTGCACCGCGAGAATATATCCCGCGACAAGCCGCAGTCCCAGCATGGAGATAATCGAGCACACCATCGGATACCGCACGTCGTTCGCCGCACGCAGGATATTCGGCATGGCGAACGAGGTCGGCCACAGGAAGATCGCGCAGCCGTTGTGAATCATAATCAGCGTCATGCCGAGCGCAAGCGCCTCCGCGGACACGCTGTAAATCTTGAGGATAAGCGGCGTGCACGCAATCGTGACAAGGCAGGTGCTCGCGGTAACGGCGTAGGTGATCACCATCAGCTTTTTCGCCATGCGGCGCGTCTGCGGCTCATCGCCCGAGCCGATGCACTGCCCGATAACGGTTATCATCGCCAGGCTCATCGCCTGACCCGGAATGACGGCTACGGCGTCCAGATTGTTCGCCAACGCATTCGCGGTAATCTGCGTCGTGCCGAACAGCGAGATCATGCTCACGACGAGTACGCGGCCAAGCTGAAACAGGCTGTTTTCCAGTCCGTTCGGCACGCAATCTGCAGAATGCGGCGGATAAGCTCCTTATCCGGTCGAAACCGCTGTCCGCGCCGCAGAGAGACCGTGTGCTCAGGGGTTCAGCAGCAGAATCGTGATAGCGACAGCCGCCGTGCCGCGCGACAGCACGGACGAAAGCGCTGCGCCTCCGACGCCCCATTTGAACACGAAAATGAACAGCGAGTTGCCGATGAGGTTGACGATGTTGATCAGTCCGCAATCAGCATGGAGATACGCGAGTTGCCCTGTGCGCGGAACAGCGCCGCACCGGCGTTGTAAATCGCCAGAACAGGGGTGGAGAACACGCTGACCGTCAGGTAGGTGAGCGCGCTCTGCATGACGTCATCCTCGATCGTGCCGAACAGCAGCCGCAGCAACGGTGCGCGGAACAGCATGACGAGCGTCGAGATGATCAGCGCAATGACAGTAACAACTAAGTACAGCTGCTTGGAGGCGTCGCATGCACGGTCGTTCTTTCTCGCGCCGAGCAGCTGCGCGACCACGACCGCACCGCCGGTCGCCAGCGCAGAAAAAGATGTTGATGATGAGTACGTTGAGCATATCGACCAGCGATACGCCGGAAACCGCCGCTTCACCGACCGAGGAGACCATCATCGTGTCGGCCAGACCGACCGTGATGGCGAGCACCTGCTCGATAACGAGCGGCAAAATCAGCTTTTTGAGTGCGGCATTTGGAAATAACTCTTTACTCGTAAAAAATACACCTCGAATCAAAGAATAACGCGGTACGCTTCTATCAGCCTCTCGAGCGACCATGCGGCGTTGGCGGGACTGGTGGAGGGCAGCTGCGTGATCGCCACGCCGGTTTTCGGCTCGATGAGTTTGCGGTACAGCTGCGCCGACTTGCCGCCGGTGGCAAAAATGCGCGTAATTTTGCTCTCGCGGAGCAGGCGGCCGATGTCGTTCGGCTCGGCGTTGCGGATAGACGTGTCGGACGCGCCCGCAATATCGCATTTGGCGATGGTGTCCCACAGCGCCACATGATGCCGCAGGCACATCGCGCCTTGTCCTCGATGGAGACCGGCACCTCCTCGCCAAGCACAGCCGCCAGCACGCGCCAGAACCGGTTCTGCGGGTGGCCGTAAAAAAACCCGACCTCGCGGGATTTCGGGCTTGGAATCGAGCCGAGCAGCAGCACGCGCGACTCGCTGTCGTACAGCGGCGGAATGGTGTGAACGATGGTTTGCAGTTGCATGGATCAGTCCTCCAGTACAGAAACAAAGCTGCGGAACGCGCTCGGCAGCGCGTAAGCGTCGCGCAGCTCGGCAGGTGTGACAAAGGTGAGAGCGGGTGCAGGTGCGTCCAGTTCGACATACACGCCGTTCATGTGCCCTCCCATGGGTGAAAATATGCTTGGCAGGCCGCAGAGAGCAGCTTTCGCACGCTCCAGCCCATTTCGGTGAGCGCCGCGCGCAGCTCGTCCGGCGAGAGATGGCCATCGAGCGACGGCAGCTCCCAGACCGGCGAGCAGACCCTTTTTGGGTCTCTGCCGCAGACCGACAAGCTGACCGCAGCGCACAACAAGCACGGTGCGGTTTTCCACTCTCCGCGCCTTTTTGCGGCTCGGGCGGCAGCACAAGCCGCGTTTCCGCGGTGAAAGCCCTCGCAGAGATGCTGAATCGGGCAGTCGTCACAGCGCGGTGCGCCGTTCGGCAGACAGACGGTTGCACCAAGCTCCATCAGCGACTGGTTGAGGTCGCCGGGGCGGTCGGACGGCATGAGTGCGGCAACCGTTCGCGCGTCTGCTTTTTGAATTTTGCGTCCGTGATCGGCGTGAAATCGTTATCAACCGCGCCGCCACACGCAGAACGTTGCCGTCCACCGCCGGAACGGGCAGTCCGAACGCGATAGATGCCACCGCGCCTGCCGTGTACTCGCCGACGCCGGGCAGAGCAAGCAGCCTGTCGTAATCAGCAGGCAGTTCGCCGCCGTATTCTTCGCACAGCAGGACCGCTGCACGGTGCAGGTTGCGCACGCGGCTGTAGTAGCCGAGCCCCTCCCAGAGCTTGGTGTAAACGGCCTCGTCCGCCGCCGCGAGCAGGAATATCGGGCAGCGCGTTCATCCAGCGGGAAAAAAATAGCCGCGCACGGCCTCGACGCGCGTCTGCTGCAGCATGATCTCGCTCACCCAGACGCGGTAGGGAGCAGGCTCAGACCGCCACGGCAGGTCGCGGTGCCCGGCGTCATACCAGCTCAGCAGCGGCTGCACGATGGCCTTGCTTACCCCGCTCAATATTTCATGTCATCCAGCGTAGCGCCGGTGTAGAACATGGTGAAGGTTGCGTCGGCAATATGCTTGCCCTCGTCGTCGTGCACCTCGACCATGTAGACCGACACCTTGCGGCCGCGCTTGCGCTCGTACGCCACAGCGGTCAGCTTTGCCGCAGCGGCCCGGACGGTAGTAGTGGATGGTGCTGTCGAGCGTGACGGCCACCGTGCCCTGAGACGCCGCCGCAGAGCCGGCCGCAATGTCGCACAGCGTGAAGATTGTGCCGCCGTGCGCCATGCCGAGCGGATTGAGCAGCTCGGGGGTCAGGTCAAGCTCTACGGTTTGCGCCGCCGTCCTTGTCGAGCGTCACAACGTGCATGTGCATCAGTTTGTTTAAGCCGCCGGCTTCCTGCCGCAGCTTGAGGATTTCTTCGATGGTCAAGGTTAGGACTCCTTTATATATTCTATAATTTTTGATAAACGATGGTTTTCGCCTTCGAGGCGAACGAAACTGCGCTGACGCCGCGCGGGCACAAGAGGGTAGACACCAAGGTTTCTACCCTCTTGTGAATCACCATTTCCTTAGAGAGCACGGCGCAGATTGCCGATATGTGACCGCTGCGAAGCAGGGGGAACGGCAGAGGAGTTTTTCTTCCGCAGAGACGCACTGCGTGCGCTCATGTATCCGCATATTCGCAGTGTCGGATACCTTTCTGCTACACAGGTGGGCAATTCTCCGCAGGGCGCGGCATAGCAGTGCCGCGCAACTTGTTTGCGCGTTGTGCCGGAAGGCACCTGCGAAGCTATCTGGTTTGTGCTATTTATCCTCGTAGGTGCTGTCTGTAATCTCAGACTTACGAATTGTGCGGCACTGTTATGCCGCGCCTGCGTTGACTAAACCGCCTGTGTAGCAGTACGGTAGCCGATACTGCGAATAGGTTGCTTATGAGGACGGACACCGAAGGTAGTCCGTCCGTAAGAAAAATCCTCTGCCGTACCCCATTTTCGAAGCGGTCGCCGCTCTCCGATTTTCGCCGAGCTAACAAACAAGGGAAAGGTAGGAGTTCAAAGAGGAAGGGAAACCGCAGGTGTCCCTTCCTTTTGCCCCTGCGGCGGGCGCCGCAGTCTCCTGCGCTCCGCAGAGCGCAACTCTCCGCTGAGGTTCAGCAAAAAACTCCCGCCCGTCAGGGGCGAACCGCCTGCGCAGTTCGCGTGCCCCGCTCAGCCGGTGCTGAAAAACTGCCGCCCGTTAGGGGCGAACCGCCTGCGCAGTTCGCGTGCCCCGGTCAGCCGGTGCTGAAAAACTGCCGCCCGTCAGGGGCGAACCGCCTGCACGGTTCGCGTGCCCCGGTCAGCCGGTGCTGAAAAACTCCCGCCCGTTAGGGACGAACTCGCTTACGCAGTTCGCGTGCCCCGGTCAGCCGGTGCTGAAAAACTGCCGCCCGTCAGGGGCGAACCGCCTGCGCAGTTCGCGTGCCCCGGTCAATCGGTGCAGGATAACAGGTGAAATCTGCGATACTACTCTATTTTATTATAAAATGCACCCGCTCCTGCGTCAAGCGCAACCGCCCGGCGAAGCCTGACGAATTTTTCTAACAGCCCTCGGATTACACAATCCCCAATATGTAGTTACCAATCGGAAACAGGACAACAAAATGCAGGGAAAAGTGCCGAAAATACAAAAGTGAGCCTGTCGAAATGCGTCGAATATGACTGTTTTCTGTACTTTACAAACGGTAATACAGCGAGTATAATATAAATATATATTTTATAGTTGTGCCTTCTGCGGCACAACGCAGACGGAGAATGTTGGAATGAGTGATTTTTCGCGCACGCTTGCGCTTCTGCGACGGGAAAAGAAAATAAGTCAAAGAGCGGCAGCGGGCGACCTCGGCGTTTCGCAGGCGCTTCTCAGCCACTATGAGAACGGACTGCGCGAACCCGGTCTGTCTTTTTGTTGTGCGTGCGGCGGATTATTACGGCGTGTCCTGCGACTACCTGCTCGGCCGTTCGATGGCGCGTGACGGCTCTGCTGTGCCTGCCGAGCGCATGGAGGGAGCGGCCACCGAGACGGAGCACAGCCAGATCGTGCAGGCGGCAGCCCTGCTGCTGCAGGTTGCCGAATCGCTCGAGAGCAAGCAGCTTTCGCACGAGATTGAGTCGTATTTCGCGGTTGCGATCTACAAGGTGTACCGCTATCTCTACATGGCCGACCCGGCCGGTGTGGATGCGGTGTTCCGCGCGCCGCAGGATCGCTTCGAGTACCTGTGCGATGCCCGCATGAAGGAGCATGAGCTGAAAATCCGTCTGGCGGCCAACGGCGAGGAAGGCTGCGGTCTGACGCAGGAGAATATCCGGCGGATGCCGCTCGCCCCGAGCGAGATTGCACGGCGTTATCCGGATTTGTCGAGCGCACTGCTGACTGTTCTGCAGCAGGTGTCGGATTCGATCGACCGGAAAAATAAAATGCAATAATTTCGGATAAACCTATTGACAAATACACTGGCGTGAGGTATACTAAACAAGTCGCTGAGACAAGACGACTTGATGAAATGCTGGTGTAGCTCAGTTGGTAGAGCAGCTGATTTGTAATCAGCAGGTCGGGGGTTCAAGTCCGTCCACCAGCTCCAATCAAGCTGGTAATCGAATATGGAAGGTTTCCCGAGTGGCCAAAGGGAACAGACTGTAAATCTGTCGTCTATGACTTCGGTGGTTCGAATCCACCACCTTCCACCAAAACAGAAGGACATTCCAAAAGGAATGTCCTTTTTTCTGTTTTGGCGGAAGGTGGTTGTGGATTCGAAAGGTGGTCTTAGAAACGTGCCGGTGGCACGTTTCAACCGGCGTGGCTTTGCCGCAGCAAAGCGAATCCACCACCGGACGGGTCGGCAGGCGTGTAGCAGTGCGGTTGTGGGACTGCACCAGACGCTTAAGTTAGACACGCGCCTAAACGGAGCGCCGGCTCTTAGAAACGTGCCGGTGCACGTTTCAACCGGCGTGGCTTTGCCGCAGCAAAGCGAATCCACCACCGGCCGGGTCGGCAGGCGTGTAGCAGTGCGGTTATGGGACTGCACCAGCCAATCACGGCAGGCACGCGCCAAATCCGAAGGGAAGAACAGGTTGTTCGATAGCGAAATCAACCTGTACAGGCTATTGAACGATATATTGCCGCTTGCGACGTTATCCCGTAGGGGCGCACAGTGTGCGCCCGGGCAGCGCAAAATCATACGGCTCGTGGGCGAACACTCCGACTCGCTAAGAGCCGCCTGCGGCGGTTGCTCGCTGGACGCCCACTGCGGTGGGTGTGTTCGCCCCTGCGGTTCAGCCGGTGCAGATGAATTTACAAACGGTGTGCCGAGGTCGCACCCCAGGGCACCTTCTCTTGCGGCTTTGCCGCAATTCACCTTTGGCACACCCTACGGGATAGACTGTACAGACCGAAAAATATTTTCTCCGAGTTGACCACTCATGGTCAATTTTTATATAATCCGGCGTATAGATGAAGGTAGAAGCTATGCCAGTCAAGGCGAATGCAGCGGCACATCAGCGGGCGTGAGAACCACAACGGCGGCGACCTGAGCCGATGAAGCTGCTCCATCGAACAGAGCAAAACCAGCCTTGTTGGGTATCAACAGGGCTTATTCCCATGCCCATCGTTTTTTCTCGCCGGAAAACGCGATTTCTCGTCCGAAAAAAACGGCATTTCTCGTCCGGAAAATCCACAGAGCAGAGAAGAGCAGAGGACAGAACAGAAGAGGAGGAGTAGAGCATAGCAGAGAACAGCAGAGCAGAAACAAGATTGAGAATGGAGAATGATTCTGACTGACCTGACCCTGACTGACGAAAAGAGATTTTCTAAATTGCTTTCTGCAAATAAAAGGACCTCCGGTAAAACCGGAAGTCCTTGATCTATCGTTTTGGTAACGAGATTACTTAGCCATGGAAGCAACTTCTGCTGCGAAGTCGTCAACCTTCTTCTCGATGCCCTCGCCCTTCTCGAAACGAACGCACTTTACGAGCTTGATCTCGCCGCCCAGCTCCTTGGCAACAGCCTTGATGTGAGCCTCAACGGAAACCTTGTTCTCCTTAACGAAAGCCTGCTGCAGGAGGCAGTTCTCCTCGTAGTACTTGCCGATACGGCCGTCTACCATCTTGTGGATGATCTGCTCCGGCTTCGGCTTAGCAGCGGTCTTGTTCTCCTCGAGAGCCTGGATCAGGAGGATCTCCTTCTCCTTTGCGAGGGTAGCCTCGTCAACGTCGGACTTGTCCAGGAAGGACGGGTTCATAGCAGCAGCCTGCATGCCGATGTCCTTGCCCAGCTCCTTAACAGCAGCGTTGTCCTTCAGGCTGTCGGAAACTTCCAGACCAACCAGAACGCCGATTACGCCGCCCATGTGGTTGTAAGCAACGTTAACGGTGGAGTCGTCGAAACGCTCGAAACGACGGATCTGCAGGTTCTCGCCGATGGTCAGAACCTTCTCCTGCAGAGCGTCCTGAACGGTGCCTTCGCCCATCTTGCAAGCCTTGAGAGCCTCAACGTCAGCCGGAGCGTCCTTGATAACAACGTTAGCAACGTCGGAAACGAACTGCTGGAAGTCAGCGTTCTTAGCAACGAAGTCGGTCTCGAGTTTACCTCGATGATTGCGCCTACGCCGCACTCATCACATACGGTAGCCTTGACCAGACCCTCAGCAGCGATGCGGTCTGCCTTCTTGGCAGCCTTAGCCAGGCCCTTCTCACGGAGCAGCTCGATAGCCTTGTCGAAGTCGCCGTCGGCCTCGGTCAGTGCCTTCTTGCAGTCCATCATGCCTACGCTGGTCATTTCGCGGAGCTTCTTTACGTCAGCAGCGGTAAAAAGCCATTTTATTATTCCTCCAATTTATGATTTTACGATGAAAAAACGTAGGGCACAACGAACACCGGCGCGCCGGGTCGTCGCGCCCTACGAACAACTCACTGAATGTTATATTGAGTTATGAATTACTCAGCCTTTGCGTCAGCCTTAGCCTCAACCTCGAGCTGCTCGCCCTGCTTGCCTTCCAGAACAGCGTTAGCCATGGTCTGGGAGATCAGCTTGATAGCGCGGATAGCGTCGTCGTTGCCCGGGATCACATAGTCGATCTCGTCCGGATCGCAGTTGGTATCCACGATCGCCACAACCGGAATGCCCAGCTTGCGTGCTTCTGCGATCGCGTTCTTCTCCTTGCGGGAGTCAACTACGAACAGAGCGCCCGGAAGCTCCTTCATTTCCTTAACGCCGCCGAGGTACTTCTCGAGCTTTTCGATCTCGAGCTTATGCTTGATAACTTCCTTCTTCGGGAGAAGATCGAACGTGCCGTCTTCCTGCATCTTATTGAGCTGGTTCAGACGAGCGATACGGGTACGCATGGTCTTGAAGTTGGTCAGCATGCCGCCCAGCCAACGTGCGTTAACGTAGAACTGACCGCAACGCTCAGCCTCTTCCTTGATTGCGTCCTGTGCCTGCTTCTTGGTGCCGACAAACAGGATGGACTTGCCGGAAGCTGCCATATCGCGTACGAAGAAGTATGCTTCCTCGAGCTTCTTTACAGTCTTCTGGAGGTCAATGATGTAGATACCATTGCGCTCGGTGAAGATCTAGGTAGCCATTTTCGGGTTCCAACGACGGGTCTGATGGCCGAAGTGTACGCCCGCCTCCAGAAGCTGCTTCATTGAAATTACTGCCATGTTGTTTTTCCTCCTTGGTTTTTCCTCCATCCCTGATCATCTGACAGCGGCAACAGAACGAGCGTCCCATCACCGACCGCTTTCATCACGGGATGTGTGAATTCATGCTATGATAGTTTACACCAATGGGGAGGGATGTCAAGAGGAAAGTTGAAAATTGAGGATGGAAAATGGAGAATGGAGAATGAACGATACGGTTTACGGCGTTTCTCCGGGGTTGGCAGTGCATGAAATGCATACCGCAGGGTGCTGAAATCTTTTTCCCTGCATAAATTATGGCAGGAGGGGATTTCTTTGCGATTGGGTTTTAGTCACACCGCGTTTTCAGGCGGTATGCACGGTTTTGGTTTTATGCTTTGCGATTGGACTGCTTGAGCGTGCCGACACGGTGCAGCCGGTATTCGGGGAGGACAGCGTGCGTGTACCGATTCTAATGTATCACAGCATTCTCAAGGACAGCGCACGGCAGGGCAAATATGTTATCTCGCCGGCGGTTTTGGCGGCTGATTTGGACGCCTTGCAGGCGAAGGGGTATACCGCCGTAACGGTGAGCGATCTGCTGGCGTATGTACAGGACGGCGCAGACCTGCCGGAGAAGCCGGTGATGATCACCTTCGATGACGGCTACTACAACAACTACATTTATGCCTACCCGCTGCTCAAGCAGCGCGGAATGAAGGCGGTTGTGTCCATCATCGGCAGCCAGACCGCGCTTTTCACCGACAACGGAGAGGAAAACGCCTACTGGTCGCATTTGCGGCTTGACCGCCTGCGCGAAATGCAGGATGTGTTTGAGGTGCAGAATCACTCGTGGAACCTGCACGAGTACGGCGAACGCCGCGGCTGTCTGCGCCGCAGAGGCGAGGACGAAATGCGCTACGAGACCCTGCTCCGCGAGGACACTGAGCAGACGCAGACGCTCATCACGGACGCTGGGCTGCCCGCGCCGACCTGCTACACCTATCCGTTCGGTGCGTGCTCCAAGGAGAGCGAAACGCTGCTCAAAAGCATGGGTTTCCGGTGTACGCTCGGGTGCGAGGAGCGCGTCAATACCGTTACACGAAACCCGGACTGCCTGTTTGAGCTGGGGCGGTTCAACCGTCCGGCAGGGCAGAGCACGGAAAGTTTCCTGCACCGCGCGTTAGGAGAGGATTAAATGCAGAATACCATGCGATTTTCCGAGCTGCACTGCCGTGAGGTGATCAATCTGTGCGACGGAGCACGGATGGGCGAGGTGAGCGATCTGCTGTTCGATCCGGTCTGCGGACAGATTACCGCACTTGTCGTGCCCGCGCAAAGCGGCATTGTCGGGCTGTTCTCCAAAAATGACTGCGTGATTCCGTGGGGGTGCATTGAAACTCTTGGGGAGGACTATATTCTGGTCCGGTACAGACCAAAAATAGGGAGGAGTTAGGAGTGGGTGATGATAAACGTTTTCCGTAGGGCGGGCTGCCCTCAGCCCGCCGTTCGTAACGGCATGCAGATGATATACGCGGCGGGCTGAGGGCAGCCCGCCCCTACGGTATAGGTAAATCATAAGGAAAACTCCTCACTCCTACCTCCTAACTTCTGCCTTGCACAGGTAAAAAGAAAAAGGCGGACAACCGTCCGCCTTTTGGCTCAATCCTTCTTATACTTTGCAACGCCCTCGGTGTAGAGGTTGCCGCCGACCGAATCCTGCGACACGATGGCGGAGAAATTCTCCACGGTGAGACGCTTGACCGACTCACAGCCCAGCTCGTCATACGCGATGACCTCGACATTCTTAATGGATGCCGCCTTCGCCGCGCCTGCGCCGCCGATGGCTACCATATAAACCGCGCCGTTGCGCGCCATTGCGTCCTGCACGCCCTGACCCCGCACGCCCTTGCCGATCATGCAGGCAAGACCTGCATCGAGCAGACGCGGTGCGAACGGGTCCATACGGCCGGAGGTGGTCGGGCCGACCGAGCCGATGACCTGACCCGGCTTTGCGGGGGTCGGACCGGCGTAGTAGATCGCCGCGCCGTCGAGGTCGAACGGCAGCTTGTCGCCTGCGTCCATCGCGGCAACGATCTTCTTGTGTGCAGCGTCGCGCGCGGTGTAGACCGTGCCGGTCAGCGTTACGGTGTCGCCCGCGCGCAGCTTCGGCGCCATTTCCTTTGAGCTGTTCGGTTTTCAAATCGTAGTGTGCCATGCTTATTCCTCCGTTTTCGGGCGCAGATTGTTCAGAACCTCACGCAGTCCGTTTTTGTCTTGTCCGGCTCGGGATGGGGCGCCTCGCCGTCCTTTTTTGCCGAGCGACGCGCTGATCTTGTCAATTTCACCGAGTACCTCACCGGCCTTGCGGGCCAACTCGGCGGATTCCTGCTGGTTGCGTGCCAGCACGGTGCGGTAGTTCTCCTTGGTGGCATCCAGCTGGCGGCGTACCTGCTCGATGGTCTCCATCGACTTGCGGCGCAGCTTCTGCAGCTCTACCTTGGCATCCTCCTCGATCTGCTTGGCGCGCCGGTACGCGGAAAGCTCCATCTCGGCGATCTTCTCTCTGGTCGCATCGTATTCGCCGCATTTGGCCGACAGCTTGGCGTTCTCCGAGGTCAGCCGGTCGTTTTCCGCCGCAAGCTGCGCCGCACGGGCGTTCTGCGCCTCGATCTCGGTCGCCTGAAGGGAAAAACCGCTTTCGATCTGGTCCAGCTGTGCGCGGATTTTATCGGTATCCAGCGTCATTTCGCCCAGCCGTTCGAGCAGCTCGGCGTTCTTCGCGGTAAGCGCTTCGTTCTGCGTGCGCAGCTCGTTCATCGCGGACTGAGCCTCGGTCAGCTGAGAGCGCAGCTCGGCGGTCTCGGTGTAGTATTTCGTGTCGGTTTCTTCTATGTAATGCATTACGTCCTCGCGGTTAAAGCCGCCGAAGATGGCACTGCGGAATCCACGGGTTTGCTCGTCCATTGCAGTTCCTCCCACAATAATCTTATATTAGTATAGCAAATCCTGACGATAAAGGCAATAAAAAGAGTGAAGAGTGCGTGGAGGCAGGAGCGGATATTGGTTTACCCTGTTTCTCCGTTTCCATATTACGATGAAGGTATACCGCAGGGTGCGGCAATTCACCTTGCCGCACCCTGCAGGATACCGGTTTGAAATGATTACACGATGCGACCATTTTCTCGCAATGCACACACACCGCGGGAAATGCGGATTCTTTGTACATATTGAACAGAATGATATAATAATGTAAGGTAATGTGCCCGAATATCTTGCAATCAAAAATGGAAAGTGATATTATAAACCTATCTTGCAAAAACGAGGAAGATGCTCAATGTTAGAATTAAAAGATTTCGAGGCAGCTGCGGACCGACTGAAAAACGTCATCCACAACATTCCGCTGTCTACGTCCTGCACCTTCTCCGCCATGACCGGCGCAGAGGTTTATCTGAAGTACGAAAACCAGCAGAAGACCGGCTCCTTTAAGGTGCGCGGTGCTTACAATAAGATTATGAAGCGCTTCGCTGAGGGCGACCTGCACGCCGTTGTTGCGTCCTCTGCGGGCAACCATGCACAGGGCGTTGCCTTTGCGGCAACCGCTGCCGGTGTAAAATCCACCATCGTTATGCCGCGTTCCGCGCCGATCGCCAAGGTTTCCGCAACCCAGGGCTACGGTGCCGAGGTTGTTCTGGCGGGCAACATTTACGATGAAGCCTATGCCAAGGCGTGCGAGATCTGCGAGGAGACCGGCGCAGAGTTCATCCACCCGTTTGACGATGAGGATGTTATGGCGGGTCAGGGCACCATCGCGCTGGAAATCCTGCGCGACCTGCCGGGCGTTGACATGATCTTCGTTCCGGCCGGCGGCGGCGGACTGATCTCCGGCGTGGCTGCCTGCGCAAAGCAGATCAACCCGCGCATCCAGATCATCGGCGTACAGGCTGAGGGCGCACCGGCGATCGCAAATTCGTTCCGCACCGGTGAGCGCACTCCGTCCGATACCGTGCACACCATCGCTGACGGTATCGCCGTAAAGACCCCGGGCGAAAAGACCTTTGAGTATATCAAGCAGTATGTGGACCGCGTTGTCACGGTTTCCGATGACGAGATTGCTTCCGCTGTTCTGCTGCTGCTCGAGCGCTGCAAGCAGGTCGTTGAGACCTCCGGTGCGGCTCCGCTCGCGGCTGTACTCAACAACAAGGTGGATGTAAAGGGCAAGAAGGTCGTCTGCGTGCTGTCCGGCGGCAATATCGACGTATCCTTTATCCACAAGATTGTGGAAAAGGGCCTGATTACCCGCTGCCGTCAGCTGAAGTTCTCTGTGCTCATGCCGGATGCTCCGGGCGCACTCGAGCATTTCTCGCACATCGTTGCACAGCAGAATGCCAATATCATCCTGTTCCAGCATGACCGCGTACAGACGGACCTCGAGATCGGCGAGGCGATTATCCATGTCGTCTGTGAGGTCGGCGGCGTTGACCACGCCAAGCGCCTGATCGACACCCTCACCGATGATGGCTATAAGGTGTTTACTTCGCAGATTTGATAAAAATGCAATGAAATTACAGCGTTCCGCTTGGATAGAGCGGGACGCTGTTCTTTTTTTGCGGAATAATGGAGGATGGAAAATGGAGAATGGAGAATGAACGCTGTGGTTTAACCTTCTTCGCATTGCGATATCACCGTATGAAATGTATACCGTAGGGTGCGCCAAGGTGAATTGCGGCGTAGCCGCAAGAGAAGGTGCCCTGGGGTACGACCTCGGCGCACCATTTGTAAATTCATCGGCAAACGCATACCCGTAGGGGAGCACAGTGTGCTCCCGCGTTATGGTTAACCGGGTGCGTGGCCGTTCCCTGCACAGGCTCCGGTCGTGCTGCGGGCGAACAATGTTCGCCCCTACGGTTACGCACGTTACAATCGTTAGAGACGGTGCGCCGAGGTCGGCGCACCCTACGGTATACATTTCATGTAATACCAAACCCGGAGAAACGCCGTAAACCGTATCGTTCATTTTCCATTCTCCATTCTCCATTTTCCATTTTTCCATTACGCCTGCCTCCTCACTCCTGCCTGAATCAATGACAAATGTAATATTGACAAATAAATAACGATATGCTATTATCTCAGCGTGATAAGGAATGAAAAAAACAGGTGGACGTTTTATCGCATTATTTGCCTTAAAACGGATAGAATAATAAAACCACGCATACAGTCAATCGCAGAAAGGAAGCATTACGCTATGGCAGCACACATCAACGACGAAATGCTGAACAAAATGGACGCATACTGGCGGGCGGCAAATTATCTTGCAGCCGGTCAGCTTTACCTGCTCGATAACCCGCTGCTCAAGGAGCCGCTGAAGCCCGGAGCACATCAAGAAGAAAATCGTCGGCCACTGGGGCACGGTGCCCGGTCAGAACCTGATTTACGTTCATCTGAACCGCATCATCAAGCAGTATAATCTGGATATGTTCCTGCTGTCCGGTCCGGGTCACGGCGGCAACTTCTTCGTGGCGTACACCTACCTCGAGGGCACTTACAGCGAGGTTTACCCGAACATCAGCGAGGACACCGAGGGCATGAAGCGCCTGTTCAAGCAGTTCTCGTTCCCGGGCGGCATTGCCAGCCACGTTGCCCCGGAGACCCCGGGCTCCATCCACGAGGGCGGTGAACTGGGTTATTCTCTGGCGCACGGCTTCGGTGCGGTGCTGGATAACCCCGACTTGATCGCAACCGTGGTTGTCGGTGACGGCGAGGCGGAGACCGGCCCGCTGGCAACCTCGTGGCACGGCAACAAGTTCCTCAATCCGGTGACGGACGGCGTTGTTCTGCCGATCCTGCACCTGAACGGCTACAAGATCTCAACCCGACCGTGCTGTCGCGCATTCCCGAAGAGGAGCTGCGCAAAATGCTCGAGGGCTGCGGCTGGAAGCCGTATTTCGTCGAGGGCGATGAGCCGATGAAGGTACACCGCGCACTGGCGGACACGCTCGACACCGTAACCGAGGAAATCCTCGCCATCCGCAAGCATGCGCGCGAGACCGGCGACACGACCCGTCCGATCTACCCGATGATCGTCCTGCGCAGCCCGAAGGGCTGGACCGGTCCGAAGAACGTGGACGGCAAGCAGATCGAGGGCAGTTTCCGCGCGCATCAGGTGCCGCTGATGATGGACAGCCCGGAGCACCTGCCCATGCTCGAGCAGTGGCTGCGCAGCTACCATCCGGAGGAGCTGTTCGACGAAAACGGCAAGCTGATTCCCGAACTCAAGGCGCTGGCGCCGACCGGCGAGCACCGCATCGGCGCAAACCCGCACGCCAACGGCGGTCTGCTTATGCACCAGCTGCGTCTGCCGGATTTCCGTGATTACGGACTGAATGTTCCGGCTCCGGGCAGTGTTGAGGGTCAGGATATGATCGAGCTTGGCGCTTATGTCCGCGATGTCATCAAGCTGAACATGGACAGCCGCAACTTCCGCGTATTCGGCCCGGACGAGACCATGTCCAACCGCCTGAGCCACATTTTCGAGGTCACCGACCGCGAGTGGAACGCCGAGCGTCTGGACACCGACGAATTCCTGTCCGCAAGCGGCCGCGTGATGGACGGCATGCTGTCCGAGCACATGTGCGAGGGTTGGCTTGAGGGCTATCTGCTGACCGGCCGTCACGGATTTTTCGCAAGCTACGAGGCGTTCATCCGCATTATCGACTCGATGGCGGCACAGCACGCCAAGTGGCTCAAAGGTCTGCAACGGCCTGCCGTGGCGTCAGCCGATCGCGTCGCTCAACCTGATTCTGGCTTCCAACGTATGGCAGCAGGACCACAACGGCTTTACCCATCAGGACCCGGGTTTCCTTGACCACATCGCCAACAAAAAGGCGGATGTTGTCCGTCTGTACCTGCCGCCCGATGCAAACTGCCTGCTCAGCTGCTTCGATCACTGCATCAAGAGCCGCAACTATGTCAACGTGATCGTCGCCTCCAAGCACCCGCGTCCCCAGTGGCTGACCATGGAGCAGGCCGTCAAGCACTGCACCCAGGGCATCGGCATCTGGCAGTGGGCGTCCAACGATCAGGGCGCAGAACCGGACGTTGTTATGGCGTGCTGCGGCGAGACACCGACGCTCGAAACGCTGGCTGCCGTATCCATCCTGCGGGAAGAACTGCCCGAACTCAAGGTTCGCGTTGTCAACGTGGTTGACCTGATGAAGCTGCAGCCCGAGCGGGAGCATCCGCACGGCCTGTCCGACGCCGAGTACGACATGCTGTTTACCAAGGATAAGCCGATCATCGTCGCCTTCCACGGCTACCCGAAGCTCATCCACGAGCTGACGTACCGCCGTCATAACCGCAACCTGCACGTTCGCGGCTACAGGGAGGAGGGCACGATCACGACGCCGTTTGACATGCGCGTGCTCAATGAGCTCGACCGCTTCCACCTCGTCAAGGACGTTCTGCTGCGCCTGCCGCAGCTTGGCAACCGCGGCGCGTACCTCTACCAGAAGATGAGCGATAAGCTGGTGCAGCATCAGCAGTATCTCACCGAGTACGGTGAGGATATGCCGGAAGTCCGCGAGTGGAAATGGAAATAATGGAGAATTGAAAATGGAAAATGGAGAATGACCGTAAAGGGATGGTTCTCCGCAGGGCGCACATTGTGCGCCCTTTTTCTTTTGCCTGTTGATAGGGGTAAAATGTGGGTTTTCATTTGTCCTGCTGTTAGAAATGGGAACCGCAGGCAATGTCATAACATAGTATTAACCCAAATGCAATGCTGAAAATCATTGCACAAACCATACCGTAGGGCGCGACAAGGTGAATTGCGGCATAGCCGCAAGAGAAGGTGCCCTGGGGTACGACCTCGGCGCACCGCATCAAACGATTGGCATAAATTCAATGGATTGATATAAATTGAAAGAATACCGTAGGGCGGGGTGCCCTCACCCCGCCGTGTAACCGATAGGCACATGCGTAATCGTAGGGGCGACCATTGGTCGCCCGCAGCGCGACCGGAGCCTGCGCAAGGAGCGGCCACGCACCCGCTTTAATCATAACGTGGGCGGCCGATGACCGCCCCTACGGGATAAATATTGCCGGTGAATTTACATTCGGCGGGGTGAGGGCACCCCGCCCTACGGAAATGGTTTATCGATGCGTTAATTCCTAACTCCTAATTACTAATTTTGCACAGGTTTTCTCTTGACACCTCGTCAACTGTATGCTATTATCTAACTGTACTAAAACACACAGTGCAGTTGATACACTCTCAAATCAACAAAAGGAAAGGAGGCGCGTCAGGTGATTAAAATCGACTATCGGGATGCCCGACCCATCTATGTACAGGTGGTGGACGGCATTGAGGGACTGGCTCTGCGTGGGGCACTGCCGGCGGACACCCAGCTGCCCAGTGTGCGGCAGCTTGCGATGGAACTGTCGATCAACCCGGAACACAATACAGCGCGCTTACGGAGAGCTGGAACGCCGCGGCGTGATCTACGCCGCAAAGGACGGGGAAATTTTATATCGGACAATGCAGCGGTGCTGCGTTCCCAGAGGCTTAACGAACTGGGTGAGCAGATTACCGCACTGGCCGGTCAGGCGCGCGCTCGCTCGGGGCGACCGAGGAGCAGCTGCGCGGCTGGGTAGAGAGGAAAGGAGAGAGCAGAACATGATTACGGCAACCAATGCGACCAAGCGGTTTGAGGACATCACGGCGGTCGATCACATCTGCGCGGAAGTCAAGGACGGTTCGGTCTACGGCCTGATCGGCTCGAACGGCGCGGGCAAGTCCACGTTCCTGCGCATGCTGGCCGGCATTTTGCAGCCGGATGAGGGCACGGTGCAGATCGACGGCAAGGACATTTTCGAGAACATTGCGATGAAGGAACGGTTTTTCTTCATCTCGGATGAGCAGTTCTTTTTCCCGAACAGCACGCCGAAGGAAATGAAAAACTACTACAAGCGCTTTTACAGCAAATTCGATGAAGCGCGCTACCGCAAGCTGATGAACGGCTTCGGTCTGGACGAAAACCGCAAGCTGCGGACGTTCTCAAGGGCATGAAAAAGCAGGTTTCGGTCATCTGCGGCGTATGCAGCGGCACGGACTACTTATTCTGCGATGAGACGTTCGATGGACTCGACCGGTCGTTCGCCAGACGGTAAAGAGCCTGTTTGCCGAGGATGTAGCAGACAGAGGTCTGACGCCCATCATCGCCTCGCACAACCTGCGTGAGCTGGAGGACATCTGCGACCATGTCGGTCTGCTGCATCGCGGCGGTATCCTGTTCTCGCGCGATCTGGACGACATGAAGCTCGGCATGTACAAAATGCAGTGCATTTTCCCGAATCCGCTGCCGGATTCCGCGTGGGAGGGCTTTGACATTCTGCACAAGGAGCAGCGCGGCTCGCTGTACACTATTACGGCGCGCGGCAGCCAGGAAGAGCTGCTCGCCAGGGTGAACGCGCTGAACCCGACCTTCTGCGAAATGCTCCCGCTGACGCTGGAGGAAATCTTTATCAATGAAACGGAGGTGGCAGGCTATGATGTCAAGAAACTCCTGTTCTAAGGGTCTCGTGCGGGATTGCATGAAACGCAACCTGTGGGCCATCGTGCTGTCCACGGTGGGATTCTTTATGGCGCAGCTGCTGCCGGTGATTATGACGGCGCAGCACAGCCTGTCGGCACATAAGCAGGATCTGGTCAATCTGAGTGCGGCAGATGCCGCGGCAAGTTGGCAAGGCTATGTGGAGAGCGTCGGTGAGATGCTCGGCGGACAGAATGTGTTTGTCAAGCTGGCCGTCATCATTCTGGCGGTCACCTGCGGTGTGAGCATGTTCGCGTACCTGCACAATCGCCGCAAGGTGGATTTCTATCACAGCCTGCCGATTTCGCGCAGCCGCCTGTTCGCGGTGGACTACGCGACCGGTGCGCTGTGTGCGCTGGTGCCGTACCTCGTGCTGCATGCGCTGAGCATTGTCAGTGCATGTGCGATGGGCTTCGGTGAGGTGGTCAACGCATCGCTCATCGGCGTGATCGCGTCCAACGTCATTTTCTTCTTCCTGCTGTACGCGATGGCGGCTGTTACGACCATCCTGTGCGGCAACACGGTCATCACGCTGCTGCTCGGTCTGTGGGTGTACTTCGGACCGACACTCGTAACCGCACTGTGGCAGAGTCTCAAGAACATGTTCTTCCAGACCTATGTGATGGATGCTTCCATGGCGTCGCTGCTGTTCTGCAACAAGTTTGCACCGCTGATTCAGTATTTCGGCGTAAACGGCACGAAAATGTATAACTGGGCAGTAGAGCCTGTCTATACGATGGATTACTCCGCCGGGCTGCAGGAGTCGAGTGCTATCGGTCTGCTGATCGGCTATGCGGTTGCGGCGATCGTTGTCACCGCACTGGCGCTGTTCCTGTTCCGCATCCGAAAGAGTGAGCGGGCGGGCACGGCACTGGCATTCAACCCGATCAAGCTGCCCGTCAAGATTATTATCTGCGTGGTTATGGGTACGGCGTTCGCTGAGATTTTCAAAATGCTGGTCTACGAATCCGAGTTGTGGTTCTGGGTCGGTCTGGTACTCGGCACGGTCATTTTCCACTGCGTGGTGGAGATTATCTACGCGTTCGACTTCCGCGCCATCTTCCGCAAGCCGCTGCAGATGGTTATCATTCTGGCGGTGCTGGCAGTTGGTCTGCTGCTGATGCAGAAGGATGTATTCGGCTATGATAAATGGCTGCCGGATGAGGGGCAGCATTGCAGCGGCAGCGCCGATGGGTTACGTCGGTGAATCGGCACTGCTCAGTGAGCCGGAAAACATCGCGGCAGCGCGGCAGCTGGCGGCGCTCGGCGTGGAAAGTCTGAATAACACGGATGAAAATGCACAGAAGGCGTGCATTACCGTCACCTTCAAGCTGAAGAACGGCAAGGTGAAGAGCCGTTCGTATGAGCTGCCGGCCACAGACGAAGTGTTCACGCTCAAAAAGCAGATTTACCAGTCCGCAGAGTACAAGCAGAAGGCGTGGTCGCTGTTTGCGCTCGGCGAGGTCAACGAGGGTTACCACCGCAACATTGTTTTCTACACCAACGGTGACGGCTACAACGGCGTCGGCACACTCAGCGACTCGCAGAAGGCACAGGAGATCATTGACACGCTCAAGGCAGAGACGCTGACCCACACCGGTGATGCCATGCCGGTGCTGCGCATGGAATTCTCGCAGCAGAACAACGACGATTATTACAGCGAGGGTGCGGTATGCGTGACCGACAAGGACGTAAAGACGCTTGCACTCATCAAAAAGTACACAGGCATTGTACCCAAGGCCATCAGCGCGGAAAACGTAAAGTCGGTTGCGCTGAGCATCTATCTGCCGGATAAAGACTGCTGGCAGGGCGTGCAGGTGACCGACAAGGCGGATATTGATGCGCTGCTCAAAAACGCGATCAGCATTGACGTAATGAATCTGTACGGCAGCAATGCGATGGCGTACGGCATCATGCAGCGGTTCAACAGCTGCAGCGTGTCTGTGCCCTGTAAGGCTGAAAACGGCGATGAGTGGGACATAAACGTAGGCTACATCGAAGAGGATTATCCGAAGGATATCATCGAGAAATACCGTGCGCAGGCGGAGAAGGACGCGAAAAACGGCGTCGTGTCTGTACAGGACGGTGATGTTGCCTATACAACGGAAGTAGCTGTCGGATGAGCAAGCGCGGTATCATCTGTTTCCGCTCGGGCTGTTCCTGCCGCTGTTCTGGCGGTGGTTCGGGCGGGCAGGACCGCTTGCCTGCTGGATCGTCATCATCGCGGCAAGTGCAATATCCGATCTGCTGATTCTGTGGTAGGAGACAGCGGGTCGCAGGATAGAGAGTAATATACGGAAAACAGGCACACCGAGAGGTGTGCCTGTTTTGGGGTTAACGGGTGAAAATGCTCGTAAAAATGAAAAAACGCCGTGTTGGCGTTGAATTGACGGGGTTCGACAGAATATGATATAATGCAGATGGACGCTGTTGCATAGTAGCGGTCAGACCCACATTCCTTCCCGTGGTCAGCGGCAGGAAGGAGGTGGCGCGCGTGCAGAAAAAGGCTTGGAAACTCCTTTGTGTGCAGTAATCGTGCTGTACATTTTCTGTATAAAGCGCATTGACCGCTCGGATTAGGCCCCGGAGCGGTCAATGACTTTTAGTTGTTGATCAGTTAAGGGTCTGACTGCTGTGACAGCGTCCCTTGTGTTTATTATAACATATGCTTGGGTTTTGTCAAGTGATGAAACCGGAGCGCTTGTTTGGCCTTCGGATTGGGCGCGTGCCTGCCGGGATTGGCTATTGCCGCCCATGGTCGCACTGCCACACGCGTGCCTGCCCGTCCGGTGGTGGATTCGCTTTGCTGCGGGAACAACCATTAAATATTTTAGAGGTTGTCGGCCTACGGGCAAGCCACGCCGGTTGAAACAGCCCACTGGGCTGTTTCTAAGAGCCACCTTTCGAATCCACAACCACCTTCCGCCAAAACAGAAAAAGGACATTCCTTTTGGAATGTCCTTCTGTTTTGGTGGAAGGTGGGATTCGAACCACCGAAGTCATAGACGACAGATTTACAGTCTGTTCCCTTTGGCCACTCGGGAAACCTTCCATATTCGATTACCAGCTTGATTGGAGCTGGTGGACGGACTTGAACCCCCGACCTGCTGATTACAAATCAGCTGCTCTACCAACTGAGCTACACCAGCGTTTTGTCAAGCCGTCTGTCTCAGCGACTTATATATAATAGCATGCGAAGCGCGAATTGTCAACAGCTTTTGCAAAGTTATCGAAAATAATTGTAAAACCCTGTGCATCGCTATTAAGAAAAGGGCGGACACACCGATCCGCCCCTGCGTACGGATTAAACGAACACATTTTGCACCAGCACCATGTAAAGCACCGTGCCGACGCCGATAGACAGCAGGTTATTATGTTCCAGATGTGCAGCAGCGCCGTGATGGCGATGCACAGCAGCTCGGGAATACCGTGGGTACCCATCACCCAGCCGACGTTTTTCAGGCAGTACACAACCAGCAGCGCGATGACTGCGGGCGACAGGGTAGAGCCGAGGTATCGGATGATCGGCGGGATGGGCTTGGAGCCGTTGAACAGCAGGAACGGCGCGACGCGCGTTGCAAACGTGCAGACGGCTGCCACGGCGATCATGGCGATAGCATAAGCAGTTGTCATAATCAGGCGACCTCCTTTGCCAGACGGCTGCGCATAGCGACCAGCATGACGCAGATTGCGAGCATGGCGGGCAGGATGAAATTGTCCGGTCCGAGGATGGCGAGCGACACAGCTGCCGCAGCCAGCCCCATCAGTGCGGGAATGTGGCACTTGGTGCTCTGCCACTGCTCCACGAAGATAACCGTGAACAGCGAGGTCATGGCAAAATCAATGCCGGTGGTGTCAAACGGCAGTATGCCGCCGATGATTGTGCCGAGCACGCCGCCGAGGATCCAGTAGCTATGATCCAGCATGGCGATCCAGAAGCGCATATCGCCTGCATCAATGCCCTCGGGCGTCTTGACCGAGCACAGCAGGGAATAGGTCTCATCGGTGAGCGAAAAGATCATGTACCACTTGCGGTGTCCCATCGCGTGGAACGTTTCCAGAAAGGACAGGCCGTAGAAGATATGCCGGCAGTTGAGCAGCAGCGTCATCACCGCAACGGTAACAAGGGACGCCTTGGCCGCCAGAAGCGACACAAGCAGATACTGTCCCGAGCCTGCGTAGATGCTCAGGCTGCAGAAGAAGGACCAGATCGATCCGAAGCCGATATCGCGCAGCATAACACCGAATGCAAAACCGATGAACAGATAGCCGCACAGTACGGGTATCGTGGCGGTAAAGGCAGGACGAAACGCCTTTTTTCATGGAAATCACCTACATACTATAAGGGTAAAAGAAAAGCGCTCTGCGAACAGAGCGCTTTGGCATTTCAACGTAAACGCACAGATCGTTAAAATCAGATCGCGCGGGTTACCTTGCCGGAGCGGAGGCACCGAGTACATACGTTGATATGGCGGGGAGTACCATCGACCATAGCCTTTACGCGACGAACGTTCGGCTTCCAGGTTCGATTGGAACGACGGTGAGAGTGGGAAACCTGAATACCAAAGGTCACACCCTTATTGCAAATATCGCACTTTGCCATTTTCCTGCACCTCCTTCTTTCGGGCATTGCATAGCAGATATTATATTACCACATGTATAGAATGAATGCAAGCATTTTTTTCAGAAAAAGAGAAAATTTCAAGTTTTCCTGCGGTCCGTGCGGAAATCGTTGAAAATAACAGGGAAATAGGGTATAATACAGCTATATCTACTTTATGTATTATACTATGTATTATACAGTAATAAAACAGCAGAGTAAAGAGGATATAGAATACCTGCCACAGCGGAAGGGAGCATTATACTTATACAGTTAAAAGAATTCGGTGTCAGCTTGGGCGATCTGATCCATGAATTTAATTTTGAGGTCGTTTACGGTCGGAGGGCTTTGAAAAGACCGAGATCACCAAGGACGACGTAAACCGTCCCGGTTTGCAGCTGGCAGGATTTTTTGATTATTTCGATCCGAACCGTATCCAGATCATGGGCAAGGTTGAGTCCAGTTATGTAGAGGGTCTGTCGAGCGAGGGCGCCGCAGCCGTTTCGACCGTCTGTTCGAGACCGGCATCCCGGTGCTGCTGCTCTCGCGCAATATTGACGTATTTCCGGAATGCCTTGCGGCTGCACAGGAGCACGGTGTGCCGATCCTCCGTACCAACGAGTTTACCTCTACCATCATGAGTGTGATCGTCGCCTTCCTCAAGGTAAAACTTGCACCGCGTGTTACGCTGCACGGCGTACTCATCGAAATCTACGGCGAAGGCGTGCTTCTGCTCGGTGACTCCGGTGTCGGCAAGTCTGAGACCGCGATCGAGCTGGTAAAGCGCGGCCACCGTCTGATCGCGGACGACGCGGTTGAGATCAAGCGTGTATCCGACAAGACGCTCGTCGGTACGGCGCCCGAGGTTATCCGCCACTTTATCGAGCTGCGCGGCATCGGCATCGTTGACGTTCGCCGTATCTTCGGTATCGGCGCGATCAAGATGACCGAAAAGGTTGAGCTTGTCATCAACCTCGAGCCGTGGGAGGACGGCAAGCAGTACGACCGTCTCGGCATGGACAGCCAGACGACCTCCATCCTCGATATCGCGGTTCCGAGCTTGACCATTCCGGTAAAGCCCGGCCGTAACCTTGCCGTTATCATCGAGGTTGCAGCGATGAATGACCGTCAGAAGAAGATGGGCTTCAACGCCGCGAAGGAGCTGCAGGAGCGTATGCTCAAGCAGTACGGCAACTGATAAAAAGGCAAATAAGGCAGTACAATTCAAACGGTATTGCCTTGAAAATTTAATAAAAGGTGGGGATCTTTATGAAAAAGCAGCGGTATTGGTATGTATGGCGTCTGTTCTTCTTTCGGGATGCAGCGGTGCCGGTGGGGAAAAGGTGTCGCAGACGGCGGATTCCTGCGCGCAGGCGGTCGCGTCGAACTGGCGAAGACCGACTGGACGGCAGTCAGCACCGACACGAACAGCGATGACGCTGCGTATGTGATGGCGCATACGGACACGGTCGCGCTTGACAGGCTGATCGCGTTTACACTTACAGCCGATGGCGGGCCGAGTGAGGGCGCGTGCGAGGAGCTGCGGAGCCGTTTTCTGGAATCGCCGCATACTGTTCTGGCGTATCTGGTGCTGATGGGGGATCAGACGGTATCGTCGGACGACAGCACACCGGCGGCAGAGTTCATCTGCGGGCAGATTGCCTCGGCGGATGCCGCATGGCATGACGGCTCGGAGGAGTTTGCACAGGTAATGGAATCGTGCAAAGCCGACTATCCGGAAGGACCGACGGCGGAGCTGCTGAGCAAAATGGAGACGGCGCACGAAGCCTCTCTGGAACGAAATAAATAAGGTATGCAGGCAAAAGCGTGACTTTGACGGTCATGTCTTTTGCCTGCGTTTTCTTTTAGGGAAAACGACTAAACAGAGCGGATGTTTTTGTTGCACTCACCGAAAGAAAACCGGGAACAAAACCACTTCCGGACCGTCTAACTGGGTATAAAAAGGAGGTAGTTATTATGATGGAGAAAAAAACGAATGGCGGCATTGCTTGCAGCGGTGCTGTTCGGCATGAGCGCGATTCCCGCCGGAGCCGTGAACCTGATCGACACGGATGCGGCAGCGACCGACTCCGCCGAGCACGCGGAGCTTGACCTGTACGGCGTGCGCGCCACAGTAACCGACAGGCAGGACGGCGAGCTGACCGTCAGCACCGAAACCGCAGGCACAGTTGTGGTGCACATTGCGGAGCAGACGATCATCATGGACACGCAGACCGGTCTGCCGGCAGGCGCACAGGATATCAAAAAAAGGGTGACGAGGTGTACCTCTACTGCGGGGAAATGATGGCGCTGTCCGAGCCGCCGCAGGTGTATGCCAAGGCGATTCTGGTCAATCTGACCGACGAACACGAGCCTGCAAGCCTGCTGTCTGCCGAGCTGGTGAAGAGAAATGCGGACGGCAGTCTGACCGTGCAGGCAGGCGACGGCGGCCTGACGCTGAACATTGCACGGAATGCGTCTGTTACGCCGTTCGGCACGAAAAACAAGGCAAAACTTGAGGATATCCGCATGGGAACCCGGTTTTTGCATGGTATGATACGATTCTGGAGTCCTATCCGGCACAGGCGAGCACGGATAAGGTTGTGCTGCTGCCTTCTGAGGACGATACGTTCGCCATCGTCATTGAGGGCGATATGGTCGCTGGCGAAGGCCGCATGACGAACGGCGTGGCTATGGTTCCGCTGCGCCTGACCGCCGAGCTGTGCGGCTTTACGGTCAAGTGGAACGCCAAGGACCGCGCGGTGCACCTCACCAACGGCACGGTGCAGACGACTGTGACCATCGGTCGGGATGAGTATTTCCGCGCAACCGCTCTGCCGGACGCGGACGGCATGAGCCGCCCGGGAGCACTCGGTGCCGCGCCCTATATCGCGCAGAGCAGAACGTGGGTTCCGGCGGAGCTGTTCGGCCTGCTCGGCGAGCAGATTGAGATGCGCGGGGACGCGCTGTATCTCGGCGGGGTGCCGAATGCTTTCACCGGAGAAGCCGATGAGACGAATGCGTTTAACATCGTGTGCAAGGACAAGACGCTCGACAAAGGGCGCATGGAAAACGGCGTGGCTATGGTGCCGCTCCGTGAGGTCGGCGAAGTCCTCGGCTACACCGTGACGTGGGACATAGAGAAACGTCAGGCGAAGATGAACAACGGCAAGGTTATGACGCATATAAACATCGGTGAGGATTCCTATATCCGTTCGGTGATGAACGGCGACGGCACGGAAGCACCGGTTTCGTTCGGCGCGGCGCCGTATTTCGCTGATGGCAAGACGTGGGTTCCGGCAAAGCTGTTTGAACTGCTCGGAGAACAGGTTGAAATGAAGGGGAATGCGCTGTATCTCGGTGGAACGGAGAACTAAATACGAGAAAGGATGACCGCCATGAAACGAAAGTGGAAAGCCTGCCTGTGCATAGCCGCGTTCCTGCTGGCTGTGCTGCCGGTCTCCGCAAGCGCGGATTCGGGCCCGAAACCGCAGATCACCATTCAGGTGCAGAATGCGCCGGACGGCGATTATTATGTTGACCTGCTCATTCCGGGCGAGGTACCCGAGCACTGCATCGACAATATCGAGTGGAATCATATCGACCGCGCGTCTCTGCCGCTGGATGCGCTGGAGCGCGACCGCATGGACGGCTGGCACTATGCCATGCTGGACGGCACACAACCGCCTCTGTTTTACAAGCATCCGGACAAGGATACGTTTGTGTTCAGCTATTTCGGCACGCCGGACACGTTTCGGATTGCGGTTTATGATGATTCTCAGCAGAAAGTAAACTTTTCTGAGGTGATGAAGCGTACACAGCTGCAGCAGATATTCACCTTTGACTTTGCGGATAATACGGTAAAAACCGGAAATCCGCTGCTGACATATCTCAAACAGTTTGCGTCCTCGCTGCTGCCGACGCTGCTGCTTGAGGGAATCCTGCTGCTGCCGTTCGGCTTCTGGGACAGGCGCAACGCAAAGCTGTTCTTCGTCGTCAATATCGGCACACAGCTGCTGCTCACAGTCGTAACGGCGGCCTGCATGTGGATCGGCATGCCGTTCTACCGGTATCTGGTATTTGCGCCGCTGGAGCTTGTGATTTGGATCATCGAGGCTGTTGTTTACCGCAAACGGCTGCAGACCCGGCGGGAGACGGCTCATCCGATCGCTTACGCGCTGTGCGCCAACGCACCTGAGCGCAGCCGCGACTTTGTTCAGCGTGCACATGGTATTTCCGTGGGTTTGAGTGAAAAGAACACAGGTTCTTTGCGTATTCCGGCATTTTGTGGTATGCTATACGGAGCAAAGGAGGCGAGCGGCCGTGTCAGCCAAAGCATACTATCATCTTCCCGGATTATTTGAATTTTACGAGTTTTACCGCGCATTCCTGCCGTTATACCGCGCAAATCGTGACTGGTTTTATGACTGGTGTGAGATTGGGTCCATCTACGGCGCACCGGCGGACTGCGTTTGGGGCGGCGGCCGCGCGGGTTTCGGTGAGTGCGGCGCACGCGAAGCGCTGGCTCTGGCACAGGAGTACGGCGTTTCCGCGCGGCTGACATTCAGCAATTCGCTTCTGCGCGAGGAACACCTGTCCAACCGCAAATGCAATGCACTCTGCGAGCTGTTTTCGCAGGCAAACGGCGTGCAGAACGGCGTAATCGTGCATTCCGAGCTGCTGACCGACTACCTGCGGACGCAGTATCCGGCGTTGTACCTCGTGTCATCTACGACCAAGGTGCTGACCGATTTTGAAGATTTCCGGCACGAGCTGGACAGGGAAGAATTTCGGTATGTCGTGCCGGATTTTCGATTGAATAAACGGTTTGAGGAATTAAACGCCTTGTCGCAGGTGCACAAAGATAAGGTGGAATTTTTGTGCAATGAGTGCTGCTGGTTCGGGTGCAATGACCGCAAACGCTGCTACGAGGTTGTCAGCCGCAAAAAATCTCGGCGAGGACTGCGAGCACCGGTGTAAAGCACCGGATGCACAGAGCGGCTATCGGTTCTCCAAGGCGATGGAAAATCCGGGATTCATCGGCGTTGATGCTGTTCTGCGGACGTATCTGCCAATGGGATTTTCGCAGTTCAAGATCGAGGGCAGAGGACTGGGAAGCGCGCTGATCCTCGAGTTTTTGCTGTATTATATGACAAAACCGGCGTATCAGCTGCGCGTGAGAGAAGAAATTTATCTGGATAATATGTTAGACCTGTTTTAACGCATAAGAAAAGAACCTGCCGTAAGACAGGTTCTTTCAGTCTGTAAAAAGTATTATTTTAATTTTTACGCTTCGTGCGGCAGCATCGCATAAAGTAGAATTTGCGGAGCAAATTCATAAAAAGTCGGGGCGTGTACCTGACTTTTTTATACAAGGGAAGAAAAATGTGCCCGCAGGGCGCGGTTTTTTTCAGTATTCGCTCGAAAGCGTGGTTTCAAGCGAGAGGCTGCTCGAAAAACGAAGTTTTTCGACAGTCTCAAAGAACCTGCCGTAAGACAGGTTCTTTTTCGCATAAGCAAGCAGAAATTACTTGTTCTTATTCTTAATGTACTCGTCCATCGCAGCCGCAGCGCGCTTGCCTGCGCCCATTGCGAGGATAACGGTAGCTGCGCCGGTAACAGCGTCGCCGCCGGCGAATACGCCGTCCTTGGAGGTGATGCCGTGCTCATCGTCAGCCACGATGCAGCCCTTGCGGTTGGTATCCAGACCCGGCGTGGTGTGACGGATGAGCGGGTTCGGGCTGGTGCCGATTGCCGCGATAACGCAGTCCAGATCGAGCACAAACTCGCTGCCCTCGACCGGAATCGGACGGCGGCGGCCGGATGCGTCAGGCTCGCCCAACTCCATCTGCTGGCACTTGAGGCCGGTGACGTTGAAGTTTTCGTCAGACAGCACCTCGAGCGGAGCGGTCAGGAACTTGAACACAACGCCCTCTTCTTTCGCGTGGTGAATCTTCTCGAGACGAGCCGGAAGCTCCTTCTCGGAACGGCGGTATACGATGTAAACCTCGTCCGCGCCCATGCGCTTAGCGCAGCGAGCGGCGTCCATGGCTACGTTGCCGCCGCCGACTACTGCGACCTTCTTCGCGTGGTAGATCGGGGTGTCGGCGTTTTCCTTGTACGCCTTCATCAGATTGATGCGGGTCAGGTACTCGTTTGCGGAGTAAACGCCGTTTGCGTTCTCGCCCGGAACACCGATAAAGGTCGGCAGACCGGCACCGGAGCCTACAAAGATAGCCTCGTAACCGTCACCGAACAGCTCGTCGATGGTCTCAGAACGGCCTACAACGAAGTTCAGAACAAACTCAACACCGAGGTCCTTCAGCGTGTCGATTTCCTTCTGCACGATAGTCTTCGGCAGACGGAACTCCGGAATGCCGTACATGAGTACGCCGCCGGCGGTGTGCAGTGCCTCGAAAACGGTAACTTCGTAACCCATACGAGCCAGATCGCCTGCACAGGTCAGACCGGCCGGGCCTGCACCAACGATGGCAACCTTGTGACCATTGGACTCCGGCTTGACTGCCTTTTCGGTGCTGTTTTCGCGGGCATAGTCTGCAACGAAGCGCTCCAGACGGCCGATGGCAACGGCCTCACCCTTGATGCCGCGTACGCAGTGGCACTCGCACTGGCTCTCCTGCGGGCATACACGGCCGCAGACAGCGGGCAGTGCGGAGGTCTCCTTGATCTTGGCAGCCGCCTCGAGGAGGAACTTGCCCTCGGCAACCAGAGCGATGAACTCCGGAATCTTAACCTGTACTGGGCAGCCGGTCATGCAGGGCTTGTTCTTGCAGTTCAGGCAGCGCTGTGCTTCCTCGACCGCCATTTCAGCGGTGTAGCCGAGCGTTACCTCTTCAAAGTTCTTATTGCGGACGTCCGGTGCCTGCTCGGGCATCGGGCACTTCTTCGGATTCATATTCGGCATGATTACTTGACCTCCTTCTTGAACAGATTGCAATGCTCCTCGCGGCGCTCTACCGCCGCGCGCTCCTGTGCCTTGTACATGGCACCGCGGCGCATTGCACTGTCAAAATCAACGAGGTGACCGTCGAAATCCGGGCCGTCAACGCATGCGAACTTGGTCTCGCCGCCAACGGTAAGACGGCAGCCGCCGCACATGCCGGTACCGTCAACCATGATGGTGTTCATGGAAACGATGGTCTTGATGCCGTACGGACGGGTGGTCTCGCAGACAAACTTCATCATGATCATCGGGCCGATGGCGATAACGGCATCGTACTGGTTGCCCGCGTCGATCAGCTCCTTGAGCACCTGCGTAACCAGAGCCTTGCGGCCGTTCGAGCCGTCATCGGTCACGATGTGCAGGTTGGTGCAGGCGTTCTTCATCTCGTCCTCGAGGATGATGATGTCCTTGTTGCGGAAACCGGCGATCAGGTCAACCTCAGCGCCCATTTCGTGCAGCTTCTTTGCCTGCGGATATGCGATCGCGCAGCCCAGACCGCCGCCGACAACAGCGACCTTCTTGAGACCCTCAAGCTCGCTCGCCTTGCCGAGCGGACCGACAAAATCATGCAGGCAGTCGCCCTCATTCAGCGCGCCGAGCGCCATCGTCGTTGCACCGACCTCCTGGAAAATGATCGTGACGGAACCCTTTTCGCGGTCAAAATCTGCGATCGTGAGCGGAATACGCTCGCCTTCTGCGCTGACACGCAGGATGATGAACTGACCCGGCTCTGCCTTGCGGGCAACGTGCGGTGCCTCGATCACCATCAGCTTGGTGTTTGCGTTCAGCGTTTGCTTTTTTCAAAATCTGATACACTCTTTTTCGTACCTCCTTGCGATTGTCGCATCGAACATTTTACATTATACTGTATCGCTTTAAGCAACGCAAGTGAAAATGCAAAATCATCAGTAAAAATGGGCGGAATTGATGAAAATACACCTTGTTTGTCAAAAAATTAACTGATTTGACGAAATCTTCACAAAGCCGGACGACAGTAAAACAGCACAATGTCGGTTTTCGAAACCCAGCCGCAGGCCGTGCGCGTGCGTACATGACACCAGCCGTTCTGCTCACGCAGGATGAGCAGGCGCGCACCGCTTGCCGCACTGCCGACAATCGGCGCGGAGCGAACCGGATCGGAGTGCAGCAGGAGAAGCGCGCGCCGCGCGGCTCGGCGCAGGCCGTGCGAAACGCAGGCGATACATATATAACAGGGGACATAGGGCACCTCCTTGTGGTTAATGCAGACTATGCTGCAAAAATGCAGAGCGTTAATTGGCAATTAACGAATTACCGATTGCTTGTGTCATGATTGCTGAAAAAATAAATGCTTTTCCATAGTTTTTCGCTGAAATTTAGGTTGCATTATTATAGAACGCGCTGTATAATAATCAGTGTTTGAAAAGAGATACCCGTTTTGCACGGGTCAAATCGGAAGGAGTTAACACAAATGAAGAAGTTTTCCATTGCTATGCTGAGCATGGTACTGGCAGGTTCTATGCTGCTGACCGGCTGCGGCGGCTCCAAGACCGCTGATTCCAGCAGTGACGCACAGGATTCCACCACCTCTACCTCTGCGGACGGCGGCACGCTGCGCATGGGCACTAACGCTACTTTCCCGCCGTACGAGTTCGTTGGCGACGACGGCAACGTACAGGGCATCGATGCGGACATCGCTGCTGCTATCGCTGACAAGCTGGGCATGAAGCTCGAGATCACCGATATGGCGTTCGATTCCCTGATCCCGGCGCTGCAGAGCGACACCATCGACGTGGCTCTGGCCGGCATGACCGTTACCCCGGACCGTCAGGAGAACGTAGATTTCTCTGATTCCTACGCAAAGGGCGTTCAGGTCATCATCGTTAAGGATGGTTCCGATATCGCTTCTCCGGATGATCTGGAGGGCAAGAACATCGGCGTTCAGACCGGCACCACCGGCGACATCTACTGCACCGATGACTACGGTCAGGAGCATGTAAAGCAGTTCAACAACGGCCCGCTCGCAGTTGCTGCACTGGTAAACGGCCAGGTTGACTGCGTTGTTATCGACCAGGAGCCGGCTAAGAACTATGTTGCTGCAAACAGCGGCCTCAAGATCCTCGACACCGCTTACGCTGACGAGGATTACGCGATCGCTATCAAGAAGGGCAACACCGAGCTGCTCGACAAGGTAAACGGCGCTCTGAAGGAGCTCGAGGGTGACGGCACCCTGCAGTCCATCGTTGACAAGTATATCAGCGCTGATTCCGCAGCACAGTAAATCAACAAACGCGTACAAAGGAAGAGGGACGGTTCAGCGCCGCCCCTCTTTTGCAGTAAAATGAAAAGAAAGAGGGGATGACCTGTGAACGGTATTACAATGGACCAGTGGATGAAAATTGTACCGGATTCGGTTGTCAATCTGCCGGAGGGTCTGCGGAACCTGCTGTTCCAGCTATACCAGACCTTTATCGCAGCGGACCGCTGGAAATGGTTCCTGAACGGTCTGAAAATCACATTTGCGGTCACGATCGGTGCACTGATCCTCGGTGTTATCATCGGTCTGCTGATCGCTATAGTCCGCACGGCGCATGATTCCCGCCGCATGGGCAAAAGCAACATCATTCTGAGCATTCTCAACGCAGTCTGCAAGCTGTATCTGACCGTCATCCGCGGTACGCCTATGATGGTTCAGCTGCTGATCATGGGCTTTGTTATCATGGTGCCTAAGGATGATACAGCGCGTCTGGTGTGCGGTATCGTTACACTGGGCATCAACTCGGGCGCATATGTTGCCGAGATCGTGCGCGGCGGCCTGATGTCGGTCAATCCGGGTCAGATGGAGGCCGGACGTTCGCTCGGCCTGAATTATGCACAGACCATGCGCCTGATCGTCATTCCGCAGGCGATCAAGAACATTCTTCCGGCACTCGGCAATGAGATGATCACCTTGCTGAAGGATACCTCGCTCGTGTCGGTCATCGCGCTGCGCGACGTGACCAAGCAGGCACAGAATATTGTGTCCAATACCTATCAGGCCTATGTGCCGTATGTCAGCCTTGCGATCATCTATCTGGTGCTCGTTATCATCCTGACCAAGCTGCTCGGTATTTTTTTGAGAGGAGGCTGCGCGAAAGTGATCGACGTTAAAAACCTGCACAAATCCTTTGGCAACCATGAGGTGCTCAAGGGTGTCAACGAGCATATCGAGAAGGGCGAGAAGGTCGTAGTCATCGGTCCGTCCGGCTCGGGCAAGTCCACCTTTCTGCGCTGCCTGAACCTGCTCGAGGAGCCGACCGGCGGCGAAATTATCTTCGAGGGACAGAACATCACCGCCAAGGACACGGACATCAATCTGGTGCGCCGCCGTATGGGCATGGTGTTCCAGCAGTTCAACCTGTTCCCGCACCTGACCGTGCGCGAGAATATTAAGCTGGCACCTGTCAAGCTCAAGATCATGACAGAGGATGAGGCGGACAAGCGTGCGCTCGAACTGCTTGCGCGTGTCGGTCTGCCGGACAAGGCGGACAGCTATCCGGCACAGCTTTCCGGTGGTCAGAAGCAGCGTATCGCAATTGCCCGCGCGCTGGCAATGAATCCGGACGTGATGCTTTTTGATGAGCCTACTTCCGCACTGGATCCCGAAATGGTCGGTGAAGTGCTGGAGATCATGAAAGAGCTGGCCGATGACGGCATGACCATGGTCGTTGTTACCCACGAGATGGGTTTTGCCCGCGAGGTTGCAACGCGCGTGCTGTTCATGGACGGCGGCAATATCGTAGAGCAGAACGAGCCGAAGGAGTTCTTCGCAAATCCGCAGCATCCGAGACTGAAGGATTTTCTGTCGAAGGTGCTCTAAGCAAATAAAAAGGACGCGTGAGCGTCCTTTTTATTTTGCCTGAAATGGAGGATTGAGAATGGAGAATGCCGCTGTCATGGCACAGGCTTCGTTCGCGCAAGGCCGTGAGGGTTTACCATTTGCATGATTCTAATACAATGAACATGAATGTTACTGTAGGGTGCGCCGACCTCGGCGCACCGTATTAAACGAGTTGGCATACGCGAAATCGTAGGGGAGCACATTGTGCTCCCGTGCAACGACAAATCAAACGGTTCGTGGGCGAACAATGTTCGCCCTTACGGGATGATTTGTGCAAACCGGATACAAGCGGTGCGCCGAGTCGGCGCACCCTACGATATAACGGGTTTTTAACGATTTATCCCTCGAATCAGTTGCAGACGTATAATCGCAGGGCACATTGTGCTCCCACGCAAAGCGAAACAGTCATATTCTTTCCAATCTGCACTCTGAGGATAATTCTCCATTCTGCTGCCAGAAAACAAAAAAAGAAAGGCAGAAGAAAAACTTCTGCCTTTTGTACAAAAATATACTTGACATTCTGTGAAAAATCATGGTATAATAAAACGCTTTATAAAATCGGATACATTATCCGATTCCTAAGTATATGTTAGCACGGTCTGCAAGAAATTGCAAGACCAAGAGCAATATTTTCGCAACGCCGCCGGGCGTATCAACCAACACCAACAGCCGAAAGAAACGGAGTGATCAAAGCACATGAAGGTGAAAGACGTACAGCACGGCAAAACCACACGAAAGAGCTTTGCACGAATCGAAGAGATTCTCGAAATGCCGAATCTCATCGAGGTGCAGAAGAAGTCTTACGAATGGTTCCTGGATCAGGGCCTGCGTGAGGTTTTTGACGATACCGCGTCCATCACGGACTACACCGGAAATCTGGAGCTTTCCTTCCTCGATTTTTCGATGGACGAGGAGCCGAAGTACAGCATTGAGGAGTGCAAGGCACGAGATGCAACGTATGCAACTCCGCTGAAGGTCCGCATGCGTCTGCGCAACAAGGAGACCGGCGAGATCAAGGAGCAGGAAATCTTCATGGGTGATTTCCCGAAGATGACCCACGCCGCTACCTTCATCATCAACGGTGCAGAACGCGCGATCGTATCTCAGCTCGTTCGTTCCCCGGGCGTATACTACGGCAAGGAGCTTGACAAGACCGACAGGTTCTGCTCTCCGCTACCGTAATCCCGTACCGCGGCGCATGGCTCGAGTACGAGACCGATGCAAACGACGTTTTCTACGTTCGCATTGATAAAAACCGCAAGATTCCGATCACCAGCTTCATCCGTGCCATCGGCGTTAAGACCGATGCCGAGATCAAGGAGCTGTTCGGTGAGGATCCGCTGATCGTTGCAACCCTCGACAAGGACCCGGCGCACACCGCCGAGGAAGCCCTCATCGAGATCTACAAGAAGATGCGTCCGGGCGAGCCGCCCTCTGTGGAGTCGGCTACCTCTCTGATGGACGCCATGTTCTTCGATATGCGCCGCTACGACATTTCCGCAGTCGGCCGCTACAAGTACAACAAGAAGCTGAACATCGCACGCCGCATCACCGGCCACAAGCTGGTAAATGCAGTCGCTGACCCGATGACCGGCGAGGTTCTGGCAGAGGCCGGCGAGGTTCTCTCCGCGAGAAGGCAACCATGATGGCTGCCCGCGGCGTAAACAGTGTTGTGATCGAGTCTGCCGAGGGCACTGCCGTTAAGGTATTCGGCAACGGCATGGTAGACGTAAACGATTTCTCCGAGTACCTCGGCGGCGCAACCGCAGAGGATCTGGGTCTCAAGGAGAAGGTTCGCTTCACCGTCCTCAAGGAGATTATCGACTCCGGCGTACAGGGCGACGAGCTGAAGAAGACCGTGAAGGAGCGTCACTTCGATCTGGTTCCGAAGACCATCATCGTTGATGATATGCTCGCTTCCATCTGCTATCTGCTCAACCTCGGTCACGGCATCGGCACGGTTGACGATATCGACCATCTGGGCAACCGCCGTCTGCGCTGCGTAGGCGAGCTGCTGCAGAACCAGTTCCGCATCGGCTTCTCCCGCATGGAGCGCGTTATCCGCGAGCGCATGACCATTCAGGATCTCGACGTTGTTACGCCGCAGTCCCTGATCAACATCCGCCCGGTAACTGCTGCCATCAAGGAGTTCTTCGGTTCTTCTCCGCTGTCGCAGTTCATGGACCAGACGAACCCGCTGGCTGAGCTGACCCACAAGCGCCGTATGTCCGCCCTCGGTCCTGGCGGTCTGTCCCGTGACCGTGCATCGTTCGAGGTTCGAGACGTACACTACTCTCACTACGGCCGTCTGTGCCCGATCGAGACCCCTGAAGGCCCGAACATCGGCCTGATCTCGTATCTGGCAACCTACGCACGCATCAACGACTTCGGCTTTATCGAAGCGCCGTACCGCGTAATCGAAAGATCAAGGACGAGGAGACCGGCGAGGTCCGCTGCCACGTTACCGACGAGGTTCGCTACATGACCGCGGACGTCGAGGACGAGTACATCGTCTGCCAGGCTACCGGAGCCGCTCGACGAGAACAACAACCTCGTAAACGACCGTGTAACCTGCCGTAGGCGCGACGAGTTCGTCGAGGTAGACCGCAAGGACGTTGACCTGATGGACGTTTCTCCGCGCATGATGATTTCGGTTGCTACCGCATTCATTCCGTTCCTCGACCATGACGACGCAAACCGCGCACTGATGGGTTCGAACATGCAGCGTCAGGCCGTGCCGCTGCTCCGCACCGAGGCTCCGATCGTTGCAACCGGCATGGAGTACAAGGCAGCTGTTGACTCCGGTACGATTCCGCTGGCAGAGGGTGACGGCGTTGTTACCCGCGTAACCGCCCGCGAGGTTTGCGTACACTACGACAACGGCACCGACAAGACCTATCCGCTGACCAAGTTCATGCGTTCCAACCAGTCCACCTGTATCAACATGCGTCCGATCGTTGATCTGGGCGAGCGTGTCAAGGCAGGCGACGTTCTGTCCGACGGCCCGTCTACCGATCAGGGCGAGGTTGCA
>VOFG01003228.1_pt1 | contig 45736 bp, 72 predicted proteins | sample 5384171 | NCBI WGS metagenome assembly VOFG01 (sample SAMN12384726, study PRJNA508395) | human gut metagenome | isolation source: healthy gut F | host: Homo sapiens
ACTGGTGGTAATGCCGCGCTTGAGAAACGGGCTGTATACCGTTTCAGACGAACTGGAACCGTACGTTTACCTCTCCTTCGTTCAGGCAGTTGTTAATAGTGGAACCGGAAAAGTTCGTACCCACAATGCCCGCCAGACTGATGCCTTCCGTCTTGTAAGACGTACTGTTGCCCGACAGTTTGCCCCCGGGCATCCGGTGATGCGTATGTTCTTTCCGTTGCAGTCGCCCGTGATGCCTCCGCCAGACACACCACCGTTTTCAGACACTTCCACTGTGATGTTCCCTTGTTCAGGCAACCGTTTACGCTGCCGTCCGGTACGGCCTGCAATGCCGCCTACGGTGAGTTCGCCACGGTACTTTTCAAAGGTGATATTTCCGGCGAAGCGGCAGGCGGCGATGGTCGTACACCATCGCTTCGCCTACGATGCCGCCCACTGTGGCATCTGGAAGTTGGTTAGAGGAAGTGATTTTACATGTCTCGTCCAAAATCAGGTCATACACCACTCCATATTCGGGATTGCCATAATAGCCTTGTAAAGTGGCGATAAAGCCGGAATTCCCCACACCGGCTTGTACCTGTACTCCGGACAAGGTATGCCCGTTACCATCGAAAATCCACCGAATTTTTGATGGGTGTCCAATAATGCGCCCCCATGTCCAGATCGTTGTCCAACACGATTCTGCTTTGCAGGAACGTGGTGCCTTGTTGGGACAAATAGGGACAACCCTGCTAATTGTTCCGCTGTGGTTATGTGGTATTCCGATCGGTTGTTACCGTCCCACCACGATGTGTCGTAATTGCCTTCGTCCGTCCAGTTTCCGGTTTGTGCCCACATCATGCCGACTGACAAACAGCAGGTGCACAGCGTCCATAATTTTTTTCATGATTTTTATTTTTGAAGTAAATACTATTCCTTTTTCTTCAGCCCGCGTCGAACTGCCGGATGGCGGCCATACCTCGTTGCAGGCGCACGGACCGCTGATGCAGCCGCCCGGGCAAGCCATCACCTCAATCATGCGCGTAGGGCATTTGCCCGTTTTGGCGTACGCCCGCAGTGCGGCAATGTTTTTCTTGTTCAGGTCAGCTATCAGTGTACCTTTTGCAGTTTCGGGTCGCCTACCATGTTTTTTACGGCCGTGAACACACCGCCGGTCTTGGCAAAGCCGTGCGCGTCATGTCCGGCATGTTCTTTCGGGCGTAAAGTCCTCACATGCCGCCATGTCTATTTCCATACCTTCAATGACGGCATCCAGTTCACGGAACGTCCATACGAAGTCTACGTTGGGATTCTCGCGTCCTTCCGCCTTTTGGAGGCGGAGGGGGCGATGAACACCGTCAGGGCTTCCGGATGTTTTTTTGCGGGCATATTCCGCTACGTAGTACATGGGAGAACCCGTAGAAGACACGTAAGGCATGATTTCGGGGATGTGTTTCCGCGCCAACTGTACGTAAGCCGAGCAACAACTGGTGGTCATGAACGCAGCTCCGCTTTCCAATTCTCTTTGAATTCTTCCGCTTCCCGCCGGATGGTTTCTTCGGCGCCGTATGCCACTTCGAGTACGTCGCTGAAACCGATGGCTTTTAATGCACCGAATACTTTCTCTACAGGCTGTTTGAATTGGGCCAACACGGAGGGGGCCACCATAGCCACTACTTGTCGTCCTTCCTTGATGCGGTTCAGCACATCGAATACGGCACATTGGTCGAATATGGCACCGAACGGACAAGCGTTCAGGCATTTGCCGCAATAGATACATTTTTCCGGATCGATATGTTCTACGCCGTATTCGTCTTTGGAAATGGCTTTCACGGGACAAGCCTCTTCGCACGGCACGGGAATGTACACGATAGCGTGATAAGGGCATACCTGATGGCACCGGCCGCAACTGATACATTTTTCGTGGTCGATGTAGGCTTTCCCTTCGCTGTCGTAGTGAATGGCATCTTTCGGACAGTTGTTGTAGCAAGGCCGCGCGGCACAGCCACGGCACAGGTTCGTTACCTCGTAGTTGATTTTCACACACGAAGAGCACGCCTCGTCCATTACGCTGAGGATACTTTTCTCCGAATCGATTTTTTTCGTCCCATCATGCGGGCGGCGTAGGTAGACAGACGTTCGGTTTCGTCGGTTTCATCCGTCATATCAAAGCCCATCATGGCCATGGTCTTGTATTTTGTCACTGCACGTTCTTTATACACGCAGCAACGTCCCAACGGTTTTTGCTTGCGTGGATGCAGTTCCACAGGCAGCCGGTCTACTTTTTTCCAATAACTCGTTTTCTTTCCACATTTTCACCAAACGCGCCAATAATTGGTAGCGGATGAACATGATGTTGTTGTTATATGCCATCGTTTAGGATTATTTAGTTTTGATTATTGGACAAATCTACGAAAGAAAAGGCAATCTTTTGTATCTTTGTGTTAATTTTATGACAGAATGTTTCAATAATATTTCAGAAAGCGGTTTTTCTACCCTGTTGGATGTACTTTTGGCTGGAAAAGTCCCGGTAGGGAAGGTTGGAGATTGTTACTTGCCGGTTTGGACGACGGGCAGGATGAGTATCTTCGTACCCTTGCGGCAGAGGCGGCTCGGAAGCGTTTTGGGAACGGGATATTCATTCGCGGACTCGTTGAAATCTCTTCGTGGTGTCGCAACAACTGTTATTATTGCGGGCTTCGCCGTTCCAACCGTTTCGCCTCGCGCTACCGTTTGTCTCAGGAGCAAATACTGATTGTTGTCGGGAGGGGCACGGCTCGGCTTCGGGACTTTTTGTCTTGCAGGGCGGAGAAGACGGGGAACAAGATGAGGATTGGATTGAAGAATTGGTGGGCAGGCTCCGTGCGGAGTTCCCCAGACATGCCATCACGCTGTCTGTGGGGGAGCGCGACGGAGAGGCGTACCGCCGGTGGCGTGATGCAGGGGCGGACCGTTACCTGCTTCGCCACGAAACACGGAATGAGGCGCATTATGCCCTTTTGCATCCGCGCGAGATGGACGGTGCACGGCGTCGGGAGTGCTTGCGGACGCTGAAAGCTTTGGGGTATCAGACAGGAGCCGGCATGATGGTGGGGTCGCCCGGTCAGACATGGGATTGCTTGTTGGACGACATTGCTTTTTGGAAGAATTGGAACCGGAGATGATAGGCATGGGGCCTTTCGTTCCGGCTGCCTATACGCCTTTGCCCGTCATCCGGCAGGGTCGGTGCCTTTGACGCCCGCCTGATTGCATTGATGAGGCTGCGCTTTCCGAAGGCATTGATTCCGGCCACCACGGCTTTGGCTACATTGGACGCACACGGGCGTGAGGCCGGTATCTTGGCGGGGGCAAACGTGGTGATGCCTAACTTGTCCCCCTTTGGCCGTGAGGGGCAATACAGCATTTACGACCATAAAGCGTCCGGAGGGAGCGAGGCAGCCGAAGGGTTGCACCGTCTGGAGCAGGATTTGAAAAATAGGCTACCACATCTCATACGGTCGCGGAGACAGTCCGGGGACATGGGGAGGAAAGTAGCTGTAGAACGATTAGATATGAAGATAATGTATGATGAAATCGGGACGCGCCGAAGAGTTTATCTCCGACGCGGAGATACGTGAGACAATGGCATACGCCGAAGCGCATAAGGACGACCGTCCGCTCATCGTGTCCATATTGGAGAAAGCACGCCTTTGCAAAGGGCTTACCCATCGCGAGGCGGCCGTGCTGTTGGCTTCCGGGCAGCAGGACCTGACGGAAGAGATGTTTGCCTTGGCACGCGACATCAAGCAGCGTTTTTATGGCAACCGCATCGTGATGTTCGCTCCGTTGTACCTTTCCAATTATTGTGTGAACGGTTGCGTGTATTGCCCATACCATGCCAAGAACAAGACGATACGGCGGCGTAAGCTGACGCAGGAAGAAATCCAAAGGGAAGTCATCGCCTTGCAGGACATGGGACACAAGCGGTTGGCTTTGGAGACCGGCGAGGACCCGCGTAACAACCCTATCGAATATGTGTTGGAGAGCATCCGTACGATTTACGGCATCAAGCATAAGAACGGGGTCATCCGGCGCGTGAATGTGAACATTGCCGCCACGACGGTGGAGAACTACCGCCGCTTGAAGGACGCGGGCATCGGTACGTATATTCTTTTTCAGGAGACGTATAACCGGACGAATTATGAGGCACTTCATCCTACGGGACCGAAGAGCGACTATGCTTACCACACCGAGGCCATGGACCGTGCCATGACGGGCGGTATCGACGATGTGGGCATCGGCGTGTTGTTCGGGTTGGAGACCTACCGTTACGACTTCATCGGTTTGCTGATGCATGCCGAGCATCTGGAGGCCCGTTTCGGGGGTCGGGCCGCACACCATCAGCGTGCCGCGCCTGTGCCCGGCCGACGACATAGACACGGCGGATTTCAAGAACTGTGTGCCGGACGAGATTTTCCATAAAATTGTGGCGGTGCTCCGTATTGCCGTGCCTTATACGGGAATGATCGTGTCCACGCGCGAGACGCCTGCCAGTCGGGAGAAGGTATTGGAATTGGGCGTGTCGCAGTTGAGCGGCGGTTCCCGTACCAGCGTGGGAGGGTATGTGCAAGAAGAGACGGAGGAGAACTCCGCCCAGTTCGACGTGTCCGACCGCCGTTCGTTGGACGAGGTGGTGGGATGGCTGCTCGATTTGGGCTACTTGCCCAGTTTTTGCACGGCCTGCTACCGTGAGGGGCGTACGGGCGACCGTTTCATGTCGTTGGTGAAGAAGGGACAGATTGCCAACTGTTGCCTGCCCAATGCCTTGCTGACCCTGGAAAGAGTATTTGAATGATTATGCGTCGCCTGCCACCCGTGCGAAAGGAGAGGCCATGATTGCCCGTTTGCTGGAAACCGTGCCCGGCGGACGGTTCGGGAGAACGCCCGCCGCTATTTGAAAGCCATAGAGGATGGCGGGCGTGATTTGTTTTTAAAATGTAGGTAAGATACGTTATGATGAAAGAAGAAACTCCACGCGCCAACCGTTTCCATATCGGATTGTTCGGTCGCCGCAACAGCGGCAAGTCTTCGTTGGTGAATATGCTGACGGGGCAAGAGGTTGCCGTAGTGTCCGACGTGCCGGGCACGACGACGGATGTGGTATTGAAGAACATTGAATTGCCGGGTGTCGGGGCTTCCGTTTTGGTCGACACGGCCGGTTATGACGACGAAGGGGAATTGGGCGGACTGCGTGTGAGGCAGACCGTCAATGCTGCCCGCAGGGTGGATTTGGCTTTGATCATCGTGTCGGGTTTGCCGGACGGGGCTGAGAAGGAAAAGGCTTGGGCGGAACGTTTCCGGGCGGACGACATTCCCGTTCTGTATATATATAATAAGGTGGACGAAGATGGCGGAAGCCATGCCGGTGCTTGGCGCGTGGCGTTGGGGGCGACGGATGTGGTATCGGTTTCAGCGCGTACGGGAGAAGGCCGTGACCGTTTGCTGTCTGCGATGGCCGAGGTGTATCGCCGTACGGATGAGGTGGAGGATTTGACGGGAAACTTGGCGGGCGAAGGCGATACCGTGGTGTTGGTCATGCCGCAAGACATCAAGGCACCCAAGGGACGGTTAATCCTTGCCACAGGTGCAAACCTTGCGTAACCTGTTGGACAAACGTTGTACGGCTTTGTGCTGTACGGCCGACCGTCTGTCGGCCACGTTGTCCGTCTTGTCGTCGCCCCCGTCCCTGATTATCACGGACTCGCAAGTATTTCCTACGGTGGAGGCCCTTTGTCCGCCGCAAACGCGGCTGACTTCTTTTTCCGTTTTGTTTGCCCGCCAGAAGGGGACATCCGGCAATTCCTGCAAAGGGGCAGAGGCGTTGTGCGCTTTGCGTCCCGATGCCCGCGTGCTGATAGCGGAGGCTTGCACCCACGTGCCGCAACATGAAGACATAGGACGCGTGAAGCTTCCTCGTTTGTTGCGCTGTAAGTTCGGCGAGGCTTTGCACATCGACATTGTGTCTGGTAATGACTTTCCCGAAGACTTGTCCGCTTACGATTTGGTCATCCATTGTGGGGCGTGCATGTTTACGCGCCGCCACGTGCTGAACCGTTTGAGGCGGGCGCGTGCCTGTGGTGTGCCTGTGACCAATTATGGAGTAGCCATAGCGGCTTTGACCGGTATCTTGGACAAGGTGGCGGTGCCGGAGTAGGGGGATTGGAAACCGGTTCGTAGAGGCCTTCAGATTGCCTGGCTTAAAGAGTGTTTTCAATCTCCTGAGATTGATTTTTCGTTTGGCGCACAAATTTTAGGGGCTTTCCTGAAGGTCCGGGATGATGGTTTAGTGGGTTGATTTTTAATTGGTTGAAAGCTTTTAGGAAAGAACAGTGGTTTTCGGCTTGAATGAAGGGAGGTGTTTTCGGAAACTTTCCCTATGGAGCGCGTAGGATGCCTTTTGTTCCCGTTGTAGGACGTTGCCCGTCCTCTTATTTTCTGTTGCAGAAGCCGTGTTGTTTACTTTTTTTGTGTTATCTTTGCCCCACATTTCGGCCATGCCGGAAAGGAAGACACTCAGACGGGATATAAAGAGGAAAAATATATGCAACAACTCAAGGAGCGCATTTTGCGCGATGGAAAATGTTTCGAGGGAGGAATACTGAAAGTGGACAATTTCATCAACCATCAGATGGATCCCATACTGATGAAGTCCATGGCCGTGGAGTTCGTGCGCCGTTTCGCGTCGCGCGATATAAACAAGATACTGACGATAGAAGCCAGTGGCATAGCTCCGGCCATCATGGTGGGCTACCTCTTGGAACTTCCGGTGGTCTTTGCCAAGAAGAAGAAACCGAGTACGATGGAAAACATGCTGGTGACGAAAGTCTTTTCGTTTACTAAAACAATACGTACGATGTATGCGTGTGCAAGGATTATTTGCAGCCGGGCGATAAGGTGCTTTTCATAGATGATTTTTGGCCAATGGCAATGCGGCCAAGGGCGTGATGGATTTGGTGCGTCAGTCTGGAGCCGAACTTGCCGGCATGGGTTTCCTCATCGAGAAGGCCTTCCAGCATGGCGGTGATTATTTGCGTGCACAAGGCATTCATGTGGAGTCGTTGGCCGTAATCGAAAGTTTGAGGGATGCCGCATAACTTTGAAAGAATAACCTTATACGCTCTTAGCGTTTTTAAACGTAATACCCTTTGGAAGTTCAACCGGAAACTTCCGAGGGTATTACGTTTGTAAGGTGTATTTACGGATGCCAAGGTTTGGCCGGGTCTTTTCAAGGCAAGAGCCCGCTTGTCCTTTTGAATTGACTGATGTAGAGCATGAAAAGGATGGCGGCCACAGTGCATCCTATGATGTCGAACAGCCCCCAATTCCTGCCATATATATTATAATGTATGGCCGACCACGGAGTGTATATATATAAGGTGTTGACAGCAATGAGCAGCAATCGTACCTCCGTCGGCCCCAGTTTGCCGTATGTCAGCCGGAATTCGTTGATAATGATAGTGCAGACGTAAGTATAGATGGACAAGCACAAATATCCGGCCAGAATCAGAAATGCCACGTCCATCCTCATCATGGGGGATAATCCCAGTCCTAAACAGATAAGACATGTGGTCAAAGCGTCTAAAGTGTGGTCGATGAAAAAGCCGTATACAGGTCTTTGCGTGCGGCGGACGCGCGCCAATGTACCGTCCAGACTGTCTCCGTACCAATTAATGACTAACCCCAATGAAGCCAACCATAGGAATTTTGTGTCGATATGGGCCAATATACCTCCGACGGCGAAAAGTACGGCCCTATCACGCCAATGAAAGTCAGGAAGTCGGATGTGACCCATGCCGGTTGTCTCTGTGCCAGCCATATCAGCAACTTCTTCTCCATCTTGTTTAAAATGGAGGTTTGGATTCTTTCAGATGATTCGTTTCCCATTTTTAGTGTTCTTTTGTTCCCTTTTAGTCTTTTGCCGTCAGGACTGCACGTGAATGCTTTCTTCTGAAGATACAGTTCTTCCGGATACTTGAAATGAATTTCCCGACTTTACCATTCCGTTGGGGGAGATAGTGAAGTCGGGAGTTTTGTTTAGTGAGCCTTTACAAACCTTTTTTAAAAGAACCCAATTACATGGGTAGAATTTGGTCGGCAGTTTTTTGTTTTGGCGGAAAGACAGGATTCGAACCCTGGGGAACAGTTGCCCGTTCACCGCATTTCGAGTGCGGCCCGATCGACCACTCCGGCATCTTTCCTTGTTCGGTGGGCAGTTACAACTTTTTTGTGATACGCGAGCGAAAAGTTCCAAAAAGTATGGGGAAATAGTGAGATAAGGGGTGGAAAATGGAGTTTTGCCGGACTCTTTCCTTCCTGGAGGTTGAATTTAACAATCTGATTCTAACAGACCATGAATGTTTGAAAGACTTCTTGTTTTTGATGTCGTGTCATTTTATTGTAATACAGTTTAATTTTATGGGGAAAATATGAATAATAATCCGTTTTTTTATATGGCAGCTTAATTTCTTTTTGTATATATTTGCCATGTCATAACATGAGAAAACTTTTCAATTTATTATTCATATAAAACTTAAGCGTATGAAAAGGTTTACAAATGTTAAATCGGGGGGTAATTTTGACATTACTACTTCTCGCGTTGGTCTCCGGTAGTGTTTGGGGACAAGAAGTTTTAAAGAGCGGTGATTTCAGAAAATTATCGGCGTATTCTTATACAGCGGATAAGGAAGTTGTTGTAGGTAATGATACCTGGTTGGTTAGTACTTCCCAATATAATGCGAGTGTTTTTTATTTGGGATGTAATAGTAAAAACGCTGCAAAAGGGCTTTTAATGATAAATGGGCTGGATGTTATTGCTGCAATAAAGAACCAAGATGCTTCTTTAAGGAAAACACGGACCATGCTTATGCTATGCGCTTACAATTAAATGGAACTTCTTTGAGTGATGTTGGTCACATTCAGTTTGATTGGGCTGGTAGCAATGATGCAATGAGGATGTATCTGCTTGTGGATGAGGGAGACGGATTAGTTTTGAAAAACACATTAACTTCAGGTAGCGGTCCGACTGTTGCAGGAAGTATTTCATACGAATTTGCTCAACCTCAGAGTATAAAAAGATATAGTGTTAGTAGCTGTGCCAAGTTCTAATTCTAAAACCATACGAATGTCTACGTACGAAATAACGAAGGCGGTTGCTACAAATAAGGTTGCGACTCCTACGTTCGAACCAATAGACGGAACAACATTTGATGAAAGCCTAATTGTAAAAGCGACCTGTGCAACAGAGGGAGCATCCATCCATTACACGACAAACGGTGATGAACCGACAGTTGATTCTGATGTTCTTACGGAAGCGGGGATCACCATTACTGAAACTACTGCCGTTAAGGCTATTGCTGTAAAGGAGGGATTAGATAACAGTAGTGTGGTAACAGCTACTTATACTAAGGTGGAACCTTTTGCTTCTTTGGCTGAATTGAAAGAAAAAAGGTGGGGGCAACCGCTGCTGGTGTACCTTGTATAATGAAATTGACAGATGCTGTGGTGACGTATGCCGACTCCCGAAAGGCTTATATTCAAGATGAAACAGCAGGGTTGTATGTTTTTGGCTCAAATAAATTGAAGGCCGGAACGAAGTTGAACGGTGTGGTAGCTGCCCAATTGGCATTGTACTTTGGCCTGTATGAATTGAAAGTAGACGGAGGGGAGTTCGACAATGTTGCGGTTACTAACGACGTTGAGATTCCGGTACAAGAGGTGACTGTGGCTGAATTGAACCAAAACTTTGCCCGGTATGAATCCATGCGTGTAAAAGTGGTAGATGCGACGGTAACATCAAGCTTTAACGATAAGAATGGAGAAATCGAGCAAAACGGCGAAAAGATAGCACTCAGGGCGGCTGATGAAAACATTACGGCAGATGTGCAGGCCACGGTTGATGTAACAGGGTATCCCGGTTTGTATAATTCCACAAAGCAACTGAATGTAATCTTGCAAGAGGATATTGCTGTAAAGACTGCAGGCAAGACGCAGGCTACGTTGACTTTTGATTCGATGCTTATTCTGTGAATGTGGGCGAATTCTTAACGGTCAAGGCTACTACAAATTCTTCGGCTTCGGTGATTTATTCTTCTTCGGATAAAACGATAGCTACGGTGGACGAGAATACGGGAGAGGTCCAAGCCGGTAACAAGGCTGGGACGGTAACGATTACGGCCACTGTAACCGAAAATGATAAATATACCGGTGCAACTGCAACTTGTACCGTGAATGTGGTAGACCCTTCTGCATTGCCGGAAGCAAAAGGCTTTAGTGGCAGAAGACAAAGAGGGAATATTACACGCTATGAAAAATGAATTAGGGAATACACGACTGAATGCAATGGAGGTATATTCTCTTAATGGTAAAATTATAGATGAGGGTAAAGCTGATATTAAATGGTATATTAATATAGATAATGGAACAATCCAAAATATAGATGGCATGTATGTAGTATTTGAAGACGCGAATAAGGCTGATATTAAATTGTCTTCAAAAAAAGGAAATAGTTGGTATTATAAATCTGAGGATGGAAGTTGGAATACAAAGAGACAGATGGACGCTTCCTTGGATATAATGAGCAAATAACGGCATTTAGAACTTATTCGTCAAGTACTTATCCAAAAGCTGTTGCGATGCCTATTGTAGATGGGTACATTCGTTCAACTACTTCCGGCGATTACGGTACTATCTGTCTTCCCTATGCCGTGGCCGCAGAAGATATGGCTGGTGCAGAGTTCTTCAGCATTGCCGGAAAGGTTCTGAAGGACGGAGAGCCGCAGTCCATAGTATTGGAGCAAGTGACCACCCTTGAGGCAGGGGTACCTTATATATTCAGTGCAACTTCTGACAAGCTTATAGCTGCATACAGTGGAAAGGCTGTGGCTGTGGCTGAAGAGGCAAACGGTTTGATCGGTTCCTTTGAGGGGCAAGATGTGGCTGAAGGCATGTACCTGATTAGTGCCCGAAACAAAGTGCAGCTTTGCGGTAAGGGTTGTAAGATTTCGGGAAACCGTGCTTATATAGATATGAATAAGGTTCCGGAATACAGTGGAGAAGTAGGCGTGAACCAACGCCTGATTTCATTTGAAGATGCGACCGGTATCTCCGAAACAATGGTTGAGGGCGGTTTGGCAGATGTGTACACACTTAGCGGTGTGGAAATCCGTCATCAGGTCAACGAATCAGAGGCCACTCAAGGCTTTGCCGCAGGGCATTTATATTGTGAATGGTAAAAAAGTAGTAGTAAAATAGTATTAGCAAGTTGAAATATGGACAAGAAAATATATATAAAACCGGTTTGCGAAGTGGCAGAATTTGAGATTCAAGATTCATTGCTGTTGAATTGCTCCATAGGAGTCGATAATACGCCACAGGATGGAATGGAAGGTCAGGCTAACATGAATCAAGGTTTTACCGATATATGGGGTAACGAGTATTAATATTTTGGTACACTTTTGAACGTGATACGGCAAAGCCGCTTCGGATGAAAACCCGGAGCGGCTTTTTCCTAATCTGGTGAAAAGGGTTATCTTTGCAAAAACAAAAGTGGTTTGCGGCATGAAAGACGATACGCTCAGGAAGTTGAAGATATTGGCAGAGTCGGCCAAATATGATGTGTCCTGCTCTTCGAGCGGTACGGTGAGGCGTAACGTGAAAGGCGGAGTGGGGAATACCGTGGGAGGCATCGGTATTTGCCATAGTTTTGCTGAGGACGGACGTTGCATCTCCTTGCTGAAAGTCATGCTGACGAACTATTGTATTTACGATTGTTTATTGTATCAACCGCCGTACGAATGATATTCCCCGTGCCACACTCTCCGTATCGGAATTGGTGGACCTGACGATGGAATTCTACAAAAGGAATTATATCGAGGGATTGTTCCTGAGTTCCGGTGTGGTGAGGAATCCTGATTATACGATGGAACGTTTGGTACGTGTGGTGAAAGACCTGCGTACGGTGCACCGTTTTAATGGGTATATCCATTTGAAAAGTATTCCGGGGGCCAGTCGTGAGTTGGTGGACGAGGCGGGTTTGTATGCAGACCGTATGAGTGTGAACATAGAGATTCCCAATGAGGCTTCGCTAAAGTTGTTGGCACCGGAGAAAGATCATGAGAGTGTCTACCGCCCTATGGGATATATACAGCAAGGTGTACTGGAGAGTGCGGAAGAACGGAAAAACACCGGCATGCTCCCCGTTTTGTTCCGGCGGGACAGAGCACGCAAATGATTGTGGGAGCAACCGGGGAGTCCGACCGGGATATTTTTGTACCTCTCGTCCGCATTGTACGGTCGGCCTACCATGCGGCGTGTGTATTATTCCGGTTATGTGGCCGTGAATACGTACGACCCTCGACTTCCGGCTATGAAACAACCGCCGTTGGTCAGGGGAAAACCGTTTGTATCAGGCAGACTGGTTGATGAGGTTCTATCAGTTCAAAGTGGAAGAGATTGTGGATGAAACGCATCCTGATTTGGATTTGAAGTGGATCCGAAGTTGGCCTGGGCTCTTCGGCATCCCGAACAATTTCCCGTGGATGTGAACCGTGCGGAGTATGAACGGATTTTACGGGTGCCCGGTATTGGGGGTAAAGTCGGCCCGTCTGATTGTTTGTTCGCGCCGTTTCGGCCGTTTGACGAGTTTTGATTTGAAGAAAATGGGATGTGTGATGAAGCGTGCCCAATATTTCATAACCTGTGGGGAGTTGGAAGCCAAGGGAGTGAATGAGCTTTATCCAGAACGTGTCCGTTCTTTATTGGTGCAGTCGAAAAGCCGGAAGAAACAGAATGATGGGCAGTTGACGTTGCTGTTTAAGGAGGAGCCTGCATGAGGAGTATGACAGAGGATAGTGTTTTCGTGTACGACCGTACATGGGACGGTTTGCTGACAGCGGTGTTCGCTGCCTTCTACCGTCTCCGGTTTCCTGTGGCGATTATCGGAGAAAAGGACACGCCTCCTCTTTTTTGCAGTCGTACATCGGGTGACAACGGATGAAGAAAAAGCCGGAAGAGTGTTTCGGGCATTGCAAAGGAAACTCTCGACGGCAGCACTGGCTTGTCTGACGACCAGTCTTTTCTCCGAACTGCCGGATTTGGACTTACCTTTGTTTCGGTATGTATGTAAAGCCGTGAAGGCCGGGCAGAGCATTGAAACGAATTTCGCTGACCCGGATGTGCTTTTTGTGACGAATACCTATCGTAAGGTGCGTTATGAACGTCTTCGCATGATGCAATTCGTGCGCTTCCAGAAAACTGCCGATGGAACTTATTTTGCCATGATAGAGCCGGACTATGACGTGTTGCCTTTAATCGTTCCGCATTTTAGCGACCGTTTTTCGGAAGAATGTTGGCTGATTTACGACCGGCGTCGCTGGTATGGCTACTATTATGCCGGGCATAAGTCCGTACGTGTTACTTTTGAAGATGGAGCAGAGGTTTTCCGACTGCCGGACGGACGTTTGAGCGAAGCGATGCGGGACGAGTGGATGAAATGTGGTATCAGGAGATGTGGCGGACCTATTTCAAAGCCATTTGTATTAAAGAACGCTTGAATCCCCGTAAACACCGGAAAGACATGCCGGTGCGTTACGGAAGTACCTGACCGAAAAGCAAATTGGGGAACAAGAAAAATAAGAGGAGAACGCGGGCACGTTCTCCTCTTTTAAAAAATGAGAAAATCAGTGTGGTTAGGCGGTGATTTTTCTCATGGCGTTTAATGCTTGATCGCTTTCTCTCCTGCTTTTTGTCGCAAGTAGAAGGAGTTGTTTTGCATCTTTGGTTTGAGTCGTATCCTTTTCCTCAATCATGGCTACTAAAGCTGTCGGTTTGGCCGGTTGAGCTTTCGTGCTGTCGGTTACGACCGTATCGTTGGCTGCAACCAAGGCTGCCGGTTGTGCTTTTGCACTGTCTGTCGTAACTGTGTCGTTCAGCGCCACTAATGCAGCCGGAGCGGATTTTGTGGAGTCTGTGGTTACCGTATCATTCATAGCTACGCACGCCAACATGGCGGTTAATTTAGCTTTGGTGCTGTCTGTAGTTACAGTATCGTTAGAAATGAGGGCAGCCAATGATTTCTGGCAACCTTGTGCAGGACAGTTCTTTGTAGTATCCGTTTTTACAGTATCGTTTGCGACGATGTTACCCTGTGCAAAAAAGCGCTTCCCATACTCATAGCCATTGGTAAGGCTGTTGCAAATAACTTTTTCATAATGCTTTCTGTTTTATTTAATTGTTTGACTGTTTTATCTTGTCATCTGCCAAACTAATGGACAAGAGGTGTGCCAGAAAAAGAAAGAAGGTTGTAAGGTGTTGATTATAAATGATTTCTTTGTATTTAAGATAGCATGAGGCCAAAAACGAACGTGTGGAATGTGGGATGAGTGGGAAGAATTCCACACTTTTATTGTGGAATATCGTAGAGCTTGATTTTGTTGTAGAGGGTTTTGCGGTCTATGCCTAAAAGACGTGCGGCACGCGCTTTATTGTGGTGTGCCGTTTGCAGGGCCTGTAGGATACGTTCTTTCTCGGTATTTTTATCGTGTAAGGCGAAAGGAGTTGCTGCGGGGAGTTCTTCTTCACCACGGTTTATGATATTGAACTCTCCCAAATCGGTCTTATGGATCAGACGGTCTTGTGCCAGCAAAGTAGCGCGTTTCACCCGGTTTTTTCAATTTCGCGTAAATTACCAGGCCATGCGTAATTGAGCAACGCTTCCGAAGCCGGGGCGTCGAAACCTACGATATGCCTTTCCAGTTCCTTGTTGGCTTGGTCCAGAAAGAAGTTGGCAAATAGAAGGATGTCCTCGCCACGGTCTTTCAGAGAAGGCATGTGCAGGGTGAATTCATTCAGGCGGTGGTAGAGGTCTTCGCGGAATTCTCCACGGGCGATGGCCTGTTGCAGGTTCTCGTTGGTGGCACAGACGAGCCGGACATCCACTTCTATTTCCTGGTTGGAACCCACCGGACGTATTTTCCGTTCTTGGATGGCCCGCAAGAGTTGTACTTGCACGTCATAACTCAGGTTTCCCACTTCGTCGAGAAACAGCGTGCCGCCGTTGGCTTCTACGAAAGCTCCCGTTTTGTCGGCCACGGCGCCTGTAAACGAACCTTTCACGTGGCCGAAAAATTCAGAAGCCGCCAGTTTTTGAGCATGGCTCCGCAGTCGATGGCTACAAAAGGTTTGTCCGCCCTCTTGCTTAATTGGTGTATGCGGTGGGCCACATATTCTTTTCCGGTACCGCTGGCACCATTGATGAGTACCGAAAGCGGTGTCGGGGCCACCAAAGCCACGTACTTGTAAAGTTGGCGTGCCGCCTCGCTTTTCCTCCAGAAATGCAGGGTGGGTATCGGAATCAGTTTGAACCTCTTCGGGAGCCGTATTCTTTTTGGAGAGGGGTGGAGAAGAAGCGGACAAGGCATCCTCTATCTTTTCCAGAAGCATAGCCGGTTGCACCGGTTTGGCAATGTAGTCGCATGCCCCCTTGTTTCATGGCGTTTACGGCATTCTGGACGTCGGCATAGCTGGTCATGACGATTAAAGGAACGACGAGGCCGTGTTTTTGCATCCAGTCAAGCAGAGACAGGCCGTCGCCTTCCGGTAACCTCAGGTCCGACAGGATGAGGTCATACGACTGATGTTCCAAAAACTTGTGTGCTTTGGATAAGTCTCCGGCCATACTGATTTGGAATCCTTGTTTGCCCAACCACGTTTTAAGCATGGTGGCAAACGTCAAGTCGTCTTCTACTATGAGAATGGCTGCCATGTGGTCTTTATCGGATTAAGTTGATACAAAGATAATGCCTTTTGCAGTACGAAAGTATATGCGGAGCGGCTTTTTAAATGTTTTAATATTCACGCTTACGTGTCGGTTCACTGCCATTCTTTTCTTTCAGGGCACGGACGACGAGGCGGAAAGACTCGATGACTTCTTGTGCCGGGACGTTGTCCGCGTCGTTTCATTCCTGTTCATCCCGTCGTTGTTCCAAAGTCTGCAATGCTTTGATGCAGGAGCGCCCACAAGGGTGAAGGTGGGAAGCAATTTATGGGCAATCTTGCATATTTCGGTCTTTTTCCTTTTGTTCGTAAGCCTTTTTGAACGCTTCGGCATGCAGGAGGGTTTCTTGCAGGAAGGTATTCAGGATTTCCCGTGCGGCGTTCCGGTCGTCTCCTGCGAATTCAGTCAATGGGGCAAGGTCGATGACGGGCGATGCTGAGGATGGCTCAGCTTCAGCTTTCCCGGGTTCTTCTTTTACTTCCGGCCGGACATTTCCGAGTGCTTTCCGGATGGCTTGAGCCAGATCTTTTTGGTTGAACGGCTTGTAAAGGCAGGTGGCGAAGCCATGTTTCCTGAAAACGCTTCCTGCATGTCGTTGCGTGCCGTGATGGCCACCACTGGGAGTTGTGCATGGGCGTGAGGATTCAGGCTCCGTATGTTTTTCAATACGTCGAAACCGTTCATGGACGGCATTTGTATGTCTGTGAACAACAAATCGAAACGGTGTTGTTCTATCCGGCGGAACACTTCTTCCGGCGTACGGCAGGAAACAATCTCCCAAGCTGTTTTTTCCGGTTGGATTTGTTGTAACATCGCTTGAGTCAGTTGCATTTGGATACGGTCGTCGTCAATCAGTAATATACGGAGAGAACGCTCCGGAGATTCAAGGGGCACAGGAAAGTCCTCCCGCAGGAGCCTGACTATTCTGTGTAGGTTGTAAGGGAAGCGTGATAAGGAAAGAACTGCCTTTTCCGGGAGTACTTTTCAAATGGATTTCTCCTTGAAGGAGCTGTACCAGTTTCAGCGTGATGGATAATCCTAAACCGACTCCTTCTTCTCCTTGCGCGCTGCTCAGGCGGGTAAATTCCTTGAAAATCATTTGCTGTTCTTCCGCAGTCATTCCGCATCCCGTATCACGTACGGTGATGCAAAGCTGGCGGCCGTGCATTTTGGCGCGAAGGAGGATATGGCCCTGCTGTGTGAATTTCAGGGCGTTGCTTAACAGGTTGTCCACAATCTGCCGAATGCGGAAGGCATCGCCGGTATAGGTCCGTCGGGTTTCGGGAGAGGTCTCACATTGCAGCTCCAATCCCTTCTTTTCCGCTATAGGTAAGAAGCTTTGGGCAATGGTATGAAGCAGTTCGTCCGGATTGAAGCTGACCGGATGCAAATCCATTTTATGGGCTTCCAGCTTATGGTAATCCAACAGTGAACCGACGAGGCTGAGCAGATGTTCGGATGAGCTGCGGATGTTGTCCAAGTAGTTTTTGGGACGGTTTTCCCGGACGTGGGGACCAGGAGTTCCGTGTATCCCATGATGGAACCTACCGGTGCCTTGATGTCGTGGGTCACGGTCAACATCAATTTCTCACGCGAAACCAAGAGGTCTTCGGCTCTTTTTCTTGGCTTTTTCCAACTCGCGGCGGTAATGGTTGCTTTTAGTGATGTCACGCCATACGATGACGAAAAGATAATGGCCAGAAGGATGGCAGCCGTAGCAATGAGGCCGGTCGTGAGGGCAGCCTGTTTCCGTACCAGATAGGCTTTCCGGCTTTCTTCTTCCAATCGTTGCTGTTCTTCCTTCTCGATGCTTTCCAGGAGTTGCGTGACGCGGTTGTTGAGTTCGAGGCTCGTGTACCAAAGCCGTTCCGCTTGCGCGTTGATGCGTTGTCGCCGTCGGCTGTTATACAGTTTCATGCTGCTTTCTATGCTGTCCAGGATGTGTGCAAGGGTGTCTCTTGCGTTGAACTCCTGATGAATCGTGTCCGTTTCTAAGATTTGCACGGTTTGTTTCACAGAAGTGGTGTCCGCTTCCGGTTTATGGAAAGCTGAAGCCAGTCGTTGGAAGAAATTCTTTTTCGGTTCTTTCACCGTGTAGGATTTGTCTTTCTGTATGATTTGCCGGGTAATATGCGGCTTTTGGATGACGGTGTCTTGGCTTTTTGACAAGCAGGCTGATTTGGTGCTGGTAAATTTGCGGGGCGGAGTTGTGCTCTAAAGCCAATACCAACCGTTTCATGTTTTTCCTGTTTGCCGGTCAGTAAGGAAGACAGGGTGTCGAGCCTGGCTTTTTGCAAAGAATCGGTAAAAATAAAGTGTCCAACGCAGATATGGTCTGTTGTACGTCGGACATGGATTGCACGTATTTGCGGTAGGCCTCCCATCGGCCGAAATGGATGGCCTGCCCGATATTTTCCCGTTTCAAAGAGCCGACTGACAAAGCTGATGAGTCACTTTCCGGCGTTCGGCCAGCGTTTGTTCATTGCCGGACATCCGGGTCAGTGAAGTGGTCTGGTGGTAAATATAGTAGATGGAACCTAACAGGAGACAGATTAATAAAAAGTATCCGCAGGCGATTTTGAAGGATGTATTTTGTTTCATGAGGCAAGCCTTGGTCATCAGTTCTGTTTGCAAAGCTAAAAAAACTCCCGAAACCGACTACGTTTCAGGAGTTTTTCTGTATAAGAAGGATGTGCGGACAAGCCGCTTGCCCTTCTTTTTAATAGACTTCCAGTTCATAAATCCGGGCGGCTCCCCTTGTCTGTACCTTTGTCGGTCGGGTGACGAGCAACCTCAGATAACGGTAGGAGACGGTGGGGAACGTATGGGTGAACACATTCCGGCTGTTGTCGTCCATAATATCTATGGTATGCCATTTTTCGTCCGGGGCATTTCGTCCTTGCAGGAAGCTAGATCGGGTGATGTAGTCGTGGTTCTCATGCCCGGCACTGACCACTTTCCAACCCTTCATCTGTTGGGGGCTGCCCAAGTCGAAATCCACGTAATTGGGGGCGGATTCCGTGTCGCACCACTTGGTACTGAGGTCGCCGTCTATAGCGCAGGCTGCTTTTTCCGATGCATTGACTTCTCCGGAACAGCCGATGACCCGTGCGCCTTTCAGCAGGTTCTTCAGGGGCCATGTCGGCTGTGGCGCTTTCCGCGAGGGCGGTGCGGAACAGCGGACAGGCCGGTCGGGCAGCCGGTGTGTCCTCTTCCACTAAAGTGGCGGCAAACAAGACGACTTTTTCGTTGTCCGGGAGACGTATGCTTTGTACCCCCTCCGGCACGTCCAGTCCGATTTTAAATAAATAGGTGAATTCGTACGCCTCGTCTCCTTTGTCCGTATGGCGGTGTGTGCCCACATAGGCCACTTCCACCGGTTTCAGGTAGCCTTCCGTGTGGCCGGTGTGTCCCCATTGTCCGATGAATCCGCTGTAATAGGGATGAAGGCTTGGGTTTCACGGTCGCCTACGCTGAACGTCACGGTGTGGTCCGCATCGGTGGAGGCGGCCAGGAGATACAGGCGGTTGTAGGGTTTTCCGGACGGGAGCCGGAGGGTGTCCCCCTTGCAAGTCATGCCGTTCTTGACTTCTTTTTCTCCCAAGCGGAAAGGTATGCCGTTGGATACTAAGACGATCCGGCAGCAGTTCATGGCGGCTGTAACCCGACTCGAAGTCAGCCTCATGACCGAAGCCGTTCCAACTGATACATTTACGGTCGTAGTCGAGCGGCAAAAAGCATATTGTGCTTTCGTTTCCGGATAAACCTTTTTCAGTCTGACTCTTGAATGTCTTGAGGCTGTGGCGCGGATTTCCACCGTCAGGGGTGTTGTTCCGGAAAGCCGCGTCGCCGATGCGTTTTTTCCGTACCGTCGGCTTGCAGGCCGATTCGATGTCGCCCGCGAAGGTGAGCGTGGCCTTTTGGGCGGATTTGCCTTCCGTTTCGTAGAGGCGTACCACGTATTCGTCGGACGTTTCGGCTTTTTTCAATGCCTTGACGAGGACTTTGTTGTTGTCGGAACGGAGGAAGGAGAAGGTTTTGCCTAATGTCCCTTATGTTTCGTGACGGTGAAAGCCTTCAGCGGTTGGTTCAGCGTGGCGGCTTGCATGCAGGTAGAAGCTTTGTCCAGTGTGCCGGCATGTCCCTGTCAGGGCTGTGTAGGTGAAGACATGGTGCCCCAAGTCTTCTGTGCCTGATAGGTAAAACTTCCGCTACCGACGGGGTATGGAGCAGGGTCAGCCGGTCAGGGTATGGTTGTCCGGCTTGTCCCATCCATATTTGCAATCGTTGAGGATGGATACCCCGTAACTGCCGTTGTCGGCGGTCAGGTCTGCCCATTGGTGGGCATACACCTCGTAGGCGGTCTGTACGTTGTTGCCGCGTTGGATGCTGCCCAGTCCCAAGTCGTATGTGGCTTTTTTCATTCTCCACGTTCAGGGGGAACTCGGCTTTCAGCAGCGCATTTCCGGTCTGCCAGTCCACTTCGTTGTAAAAGTCGATACGCCCGGCGCGGCTGCCTTCGTACAGGCGGACGTACTGCCTGAAGACGGACTGGCCGTGCCGCTTTTCGATGCACACCGTTTTGCGCAGTGCGCCGTCCTCGGTAAGGGATATTCTCACATCTTCCGTGATGGACTGCGGTGTGCGGTCGAGGGTTCCTTTCAGGATTTCCCATGCCGGCCAACTGTGCGACGGGTTGTCGGTGAACAAGGCCAGGCGGATGGCTTTCCCCTCCTTCACGATTTCCTTTCCGTGGCGTTTGTCTACAAGTGATACGATGTCGCCGTTCGTGTCGAATGTGATACGGTAGATGCTGTTTTCCACGCGGTTGCCGTCGAGGGAGTATGCCGGATGGTTCTGTTTCCGTTTGGCGGACGAGATTCTCACGTCGCAGACGGCATAGCCGTTGGCCGGGACGCGGGCCTCGGTCAGCAGGACAGCCTGTCCTTGCCTCTCCCCAATGAGTTGGGATTTCACTTTGTGCCCCTCCGCGTCATATACTTCGTAGCGGTAATGCTTGTCCGTTGCAGGCAGGGGGATGTGGATTTCCGCCAAGTCGTCCGTGTCGAAGGCGTTGGCGTTGTAGAGCACCACCGGCGTGCCCTTGGTCCGGGTGTCCAGCATCTCCGACACGCCGCTGACGCCATGAGTCAGGATTGACGAGAATTGTTTGAGCGAGAGCAGCTCGTCGTTCCACGAGAATTCATACGCCCTGGGGATGCTTGTGCCCGTCAGGTCGTCGTGGAACTGGTGGTAGATGAAGCGTCGCCATGCCTCGGTCAGTTCCCGGCCCGGATAGTCGGTGCGACCCAACCATTCGGCAGCGACCGCCGCTCTTTCTGCTGCATCGCCCAACTGTTCGTTTTGCCGGTTGTACAGCTTCATGGCTGCCTGCGAGGTGTAGCACCCCCGTGCCGTGCACGTCCATCGTCAGTTCCCCGTCGAACACCGGGAGTTCCGGGTGGTTTTCGTAAGGCAGGTAGTCCTTATAAAGGCGGTCGCTGGTGGCATTGATGATTTCTACCGGGCCTTGCCCTTTCAGTCCTTTCTCCACGGCGCGGACGGATTCTTGCGTGGGCGAACCGCCGATGTCCCCCGTGCCGTAGTAGTGGTAGACCGTACCCAAAGGCGAGGCTTCCGCCAGTTCCTTCAGGCGCGTGTTCGCCGACAAATCCTCGTCCAGCCACCGTGTGGTATAGTCGTATCCGTGGGCGAACATCAGCCGTTTGCCGTCGATGCCCTGCCAAAGCCCGATACTGAAGGGGATTTTTCTCATTGCCGTAAAACGGATGGTTGCGCCATCCCAGTTTCTGCGAGGAGAAACCTATCAGTCCGCAATGTGCGGCGAGCGAAGGCAACGTCCATCCGAAGCCGAAACAGTCGGGCAGGAAGATGTCCGTACTTTCCGTACCGAACTCCTCGCGGTAGAAAGTCTGCCCCAACAGGATGTTGCGGATGACGGATTCAGAAGACGATATCAGTACGTCGTTGGCATCCCAACTGCTACCACAGACATTCCAGCGTCCTTCACGGATATAGTTTTTCATTTTCTCGTACATGTCGGGATAGTACTCTTTCATCCAAGCATACTTGATTGCCCCCTCGAAGTTGAACAGGTAATCGGGGTAGCGTTCCAGCAAGGAGAGATTGCGTTCCAAAGTATTTTTCACGTATTCGTTGATGGACGTCTGCACATCCCAGTTCCATTGCGTGTCGAAATGTGCGTCCGACACGATGTAAGCTTTCAAGGGCTTGGCGGCTTCTTGCGCCAGTCCGTTTCCGCCGAGTCCGCAAACGAGGGACAAGGCCAAAAGGTATGTCTTTTTTCATGTTCTGGTATAGATAATAGTGATGATTACCCAAAGTTAGTGTATTGGCGGCAATTTTCCGGCTTACGGTGGAATCTTTTTTGGTAAAAGACGCAAGTTTCTCCGCAGTTTTCAAGTTTTGCCGCAAAACTGCCAATTTATAAAGGAAATGTGCATGGCGAGGCAGCCTCTTCCTTTATACCTTTGTCTTGCGCAGCGGGACGTGCATCCCATGGCCTTCACGTGGAAGGCGGCGGATGGTCCGGTTGGCGTGGATTCACAACTTAACCTTTTAGAACCGATGAATGTATTAAAGTAAGGCCCTGGCCTTGGCGATGTTTTGCGCGTGCCTGTCCGTTCCTGTGGCCGGGCAGCTTAGACAGCAAAGTTTTTTGAGTGAGAAATGGGATTTCCGTCTGGATAAGGACGGAAGGGAGGACGTATGGGAGCAAGTGGACGTGCCTCACACGTGGAATGCGACAGATGGTACGTCGCCCGATTATTACAGGGGGCGACGGCACGTACCGTTACACCTTTGTCCGTTTCGCCCGCGATGATGAAAAAACGTATCTTTTTGCGTTTCGAGGCGGCGAGCCAAAGGCGGAAGTGAAACTCAACGGACAGGAGGTAGGAGAACATGTGGGAGGTTTCAATGCCTTTTGTTTTGAAATCACGCCCTACGTGCATTCCGGCGAGAACCTGTTGGAGGTCATCGTGTCCAACCGTAAGGAGTTGAACATCGCCCCTTTGGAGGGGGACTTCACCGTCTTTGGCGGCATCTACCGGCCTGTCTCGCTCCTGCTGTTGCCTAAGGCTTGCATCACGCCTTTGGATTATGCTTCTTCCGGGGTATATGTCAGCCAACAGGTCGGCGAGCGACGTGCGGACTTGTCGGTAGTCACCAAAGTGGACAACGGACTGAAACGGGTGAAAGAATTGTCCGTGAAGACGGACGTGTTCGATGCCGCCGGTAAACTGGTGGCGACGGCCACCACCTCCCAAGCTGCGGAAGGACAGGCACGGCTCGATTTTACGAACCGGTTGACGGTGGACAACCCCATGTTGTGGGACGGGCGTAAATCACCTTACCTGTATCGTGTTTTCGTGGAGCTGAAGCGGGGCAAGGAAGTGTTGGACACCCTGTCGCAGTATGTCGGCCTGAGGTCTTTCCGTGTGGACGCTGAAAAAGGTTTCATCCTGAACGGGAAGCCTTATAAGATAAAAAGGAGTGAACCGCCATCAGGATCGTCCGGACAAGGGTTGGGCCATCTCTTCGGCCGACCACCGGGAGGACATGTCACTCATCAAGGAAATCGGTGCCAACGGTATCCGGCTGGCACATTATCCGCATTCGGACGAGTTTTACACCCTGTGCGACCGCGAGGGCATGTTGGTCTGGGCCGAGATTCCTTTGGTCGGCAAAGCCTTGACACCTCGGAATTCACGGAGAACATGAAAACGGAATTGACGGAACTCATCCGGCAGAATTTCAATCACCCTTCCATTTTCTGTTGGAGCCTGTGCAACGAGTTGTCCAAAGGGGATGTGAAAGGATTGATTTCGGAACTCAATGACGTGTCGCACCGCGAAGACCCGGGACGGCTGACGGTGTTGGCCGCAAATGTAGAGAAACGTCCGGAAAACTCCGTGCCCGACATCATGGCGTTCAACACCTATCACGGATGGTCTTGGGCGGAGCCTTCGGAAATGAAATCCACATTGGAGCGGTGGAACCGCCAGTGCGGAAACAAGGGTATCGCCGTGAGCGAGTATGGAGCCGGCGCAAACGTGTGGCATCATTGGCAGACGGGAAAGAAGACACCGAAGGCCGACGGGGTGTTTCATCCCGAAGAATGGCAGGCCACGGTGCACGAACAGACTTACGATGCCATCAAGCGCAGCGGTTTCGCGTGGGGCTCTTTCGTCTGGAACATGTTCGATTTTGCCAGCGCGTCGCGCAACGAGGCGGATATGCCGGGGATGAACGACAAGGAGCTGGTCTCTTACGACCGTAAGATACGGAAGGATGCTTTCTACTTTTTATCAGTCGGAATGGTCGGAAGAGCCGGTGGTTCATATCGCCAGCCGGAGGGATGTGGCCCGCCGGGATTCATTGACGGATGTCAAGGTATATACGAATTGCGAGACCGTCCGCCTGAAAGTGAACGGGAAAGATTGCGGAAGTCCGGAGCGCAACGGAAGCATTTGCATCTGGAGGAAGGTAGGTTTGAAGCACGGGGAGAACCAAGTGGAGGCTTTCGGGAAGCGGGGCGACAGGGTTTTCAGACCGTTGTAAATGGGTGCTTTTCTGAGTGGGATGAGGCTTTCGGTAGGTAAATGTTATTTACGGCAGAAAGCTTGAAATCGTTGTGCTGAGATTGGAAAATCGTTCTCAGCACAACGGAAAATCGTTCTGCGGCAAATGATTTTTCGTTTGGCGCAGAACGATTTTAAAATGATAAGTATTTGAATTTTAATAGTTTATAGAATTTGAATAGCTGTTCCGGATATTTTACGTTTTATGCCCTCCGGATGATTTCGGACATAGCTTTTCAATATCCTATCGTGAAGCGTTCCCGATGGTGGTTTTCCTGTTCCAATTCATCCACCATGGCCATGGCATAGTCTTCTACGGAGATGAAACTGTCCCCCTTCTCGTCCACAATCAGGTCGTCCTTCCCGAGGCGGAACTTGCCCGTGCGCACGCCTTTCTGCAAATTGCCGAGGTTGGCGGCAGGGGAGCAGAACACCCAATCGAGTTCTTGCTCTGCGGTTAATGTTTCCAAAAAGAACTTGGACAGGGATTTCACGCCCGGGAGCCATGCTTCCGGCAGGGTGCCGGTATCCACCAGACGTAACCCCGGTTTGACGAACAAGCTACCTGCGCCGCCCACGACCAGAAAGCGTTTCACGCCGGAGGCTTTCACGGCTTCCAATATCAGGGGATAGACGCGTAAGGTGTCTTCGTATATTTCCGGGTTGCCCCATCCCGGATTATACGCGCTTATCACGGCATCCTGTCCGTGGCATACTTGGACGAGGGCATTCCGGTCTTCCACGTCCATGACTTCAACCTTCAGATTTCGTGTGGGACTGCGTAAATTTGTTGGGTGTACGTACGATGGCCGTGACATGATGCCCACGATTCAAGAGTTCTTCCAAAATGGCGCTTCCTACAAATCCGCTTGCACCAATCAATGTTACATGTTTCATGACTTGTTCTTTTTTAGGGTTTATACTGTTTGTTCGGTTGATGCTGCAAAGTTCGTCCTTTACAGCCGTATATACAAGTAGGCACCGAATTCTCAGATACTTACCGGTCGGAAACCAATGTTGTGTATGAGGGGATTATCTTTGGGTGATTTAACTTGTTTTAACGCGGAAGAATAAGACTGTTTGTACCATTATGGGTTTTTAGTTACTTTTGTAGCGTGATTCAAACATAATGGGTTATGGAAGCAGATAAGCAGAAAGATGAAATCTTTGTCCGGGATTGCCCGATAAGGAACATCCTGTCCCGTATCAGCGACAAATGGTCGATATTGGTGATATTTACGTTGGAGCAGACGGCGGTCATGAGATTTGGCGAACTCCAAAGGGCTATTCCCGATATTTCGCAAAAGATGTTGACGGTGACTTTGAGGACGTTGGAGCAAGATGGTATTGTAAACCGCCGGGCCTATGCCCAGATTCCTCCTAAGGTGGAGTATTCGTTGACATCGCGTGGGCAGTCTTTGTTGCCCCGGTTGAACGCGCTGATTGATTGGGCCAAGGAACAAATGGATGCCATTATGGAAGACAGGGCGCGAAGCGGGCAAAAGGCATCCGCCACTTACCCTCCTGAAAGACAAGACGAATAACGAGCCGTTGTTCTGAGGATACGTCCGGAAACTCCTATGCGTTCTTTACAATCTGTGTAAAGTCCGACCAATCTTCGACTTTATAAGCCCGGATGTCGCGCACGTAATAAGCCCGATTGTATAGTTTCCCATAACAGGCTTCTAATTCCGAAACCGTCATATCGAAACTTATGGCAAACATATCTCCTCCTTCGTAAGTTTGAACATTTCCTCTCTCCCGAAAAACACGTTGAGGTCTTCAGTTTCCGCAGATATGACGGTACCTACAAACGGATTGTTTTCTACTTGAATGACCGTCCCTGATATCCATCTTTTGAGTAACGTCAAGTCGGGAGATAGCCATACCTTGTCTCCTACTTTCATAGATTGTACTTCCTTTCATTTTATTTCTGATGGCAAATATACAATATTTCCCTGAAACGCAAAGCTATATGACCCGAAAGTTTCACCATGCCCTATAATACGAGCTCCGCATCCACTTGTTCCCAAAGTACGAATGCTGACCGTACTCAATAAATAAAGAACAAGGGCTGCGGAGCTCATTACTTATATGTTCGTTTAAGTGCTAATGGGATGGAAGCACTTTCTTGGTATTCGGATTATTCCAGAATCACCAAGTCCTTGCCTTCCATGACCGATTCGCCCGGTACGACGCAGATTTCCGCAATCTTTCCGGCGCGGTCGGACGTGATGTTGTTTTCCATCTTCATGGCATCCAAGATGACCACCGTATCGCCGCGCTTGATTTCGTCGCCCGGTTTCACTTTCACGTCCACGATCACGCCCGGAAGCGGAGCTTTCACTCCATACTTCTTGGGTTTGTCGATTACGGCGGGCACTCCGGCTGGTTTTACTACTACGGGATGATGTGCCGGCTTTTCCGGTTCGGGCATCTTCACGGTATAGCTCTCACCGTTTACCGTCACGGTAGCCACGTAATTTTCTATCCCTTCCACGGCCACCTCATAATCGTTGCCGTTGATATTGTATTTGTAAGTCTTCATCTGCTTGTTTGCTTTAAAATTTATGTTCAGGCTGTTGGCGTTGTGTGCGTAACTTGGAATTCCCTCCGTATCCGCATTTCCCAAAGTCAGGACGCCGCTTTCCGACACGTGCATCGTGTAGCCCTGATATTCGTGCAGGGCCAACGTGATGGCAGCCAACACTTCATTGTTTTTAATTTGGTTCTGTTCCATGATGTTTCGGATGACAGGGATTACAAAGGAATATTACCGTGATTTTTGGCCGGGTTGGTCAAACTCTTGGTCTTCAGTTGAGCCAAAGGCGCGGATGACACGGAAACGCGTGTTGCGCGGTTCGATTACGTCGTCGATATAGCCGTATTTGGCAGCCTGGTACGGGTTCGTGAAGAGCTTGTTGTATTCGGCTTCTTTTTCGGCCAGGAAAGCTTTCGGGTCTTCAGCTTCCTTCGCGCCTTTGGCATAAAGTACGGCCACGGCACCTTCTGCTCCCATCACGGCAATCTCGGCCGACGGCCAAGCGTAGTTCAAGTCGCCGCGCAACTGTTTGCAGCTCATGACGATGTGCGAACCGCCGTAGCTCTTGCGCAAGGTTACCGTCACTTTGGGTACGGTGGCTTCGCCGTAAGCATATAGCAGCTTGGCACCGTGCAGGATGACGGCGTTGTATTCTTGTCCTGTACCCGGTAGGAAGCCCGGCACGTCTACCAAAGTCACCAACGGTATATTGAAAGCGTCGCAGAAACGTACGAAACGTGCGCCCTTGCGGCTGGCATTGCAGTCGAGTACGCCTGCATAGCAGTTCGGTTGGTTGGCCACGATACCCACGCTCTGGCCGTTGAAACGGGCAAAGCCTACGATGATGTTGCGGGCATAGTCTTTTTGCACTTCAAAGAACTCGCCGTTGTCCACGATGGCCCCGATGACCTCATACATGTCGTATGCCTTGTTCGGATTGTCCGGGATGATTTCGTTCAACGCGTCTTCCATGCGGTCGACGGGGTCGGTGCATTCCATGCGCGGAGCTTCCTCCATGTTATTCTGCGGGATGTAGCTCAACAGCGTGCGGATGGTGGCCAAGCCCTCTTCTTCCGTCTGGGCCGTGAAATGCGTCACGCCGGATTTCGTGGCGTGCACGCTCGCGCCGCCCAAATCTTCTTGCGACACATCCTCGCCCGTCACTGTCTTGACTACCTTCGGCCCGGTGAGGAACATATAAGAGGTGCCCTCCATCATCAACGTGAAGTCCGTCAGGGCGGGAGAATAGACCGCACCGCCGGCGCAGGGGCCGAAGATGCCCGAAATTTGGGGCACTACGCCGGAGGCCATGATGTTACGTTGGAATATCTCGGCGAATCCGCCCAAAGCGTTGATGCCTTCTTGGATACGTGCGCCGCCGGAGTCGTTCAGGCCGATGCAGGGTGCGCCCATTTTCATGGCTTGGTCCATGACCTTGCAGATTTTTTCAGCCATCGTTTCCGACAGCGAACCGCCGTTCACGGTGAAGTCTTGTGCGAAGACATAAACCAGACGGCCGTCTATCGTGCCGCTGCCGGTTACCACGCCGTCTCCCCAAGTACTGTTTCTTCTCCATGCCGAAGTTCGTACAACGGTGCAGCTTGAACATATCCATTTCCTCGAAGCTGCCCGGATCGAGCAGCATGTCGATGCGTTCGCGGGCGTGTATTTGCCTTTGGCATGCTGTTTCTCAATGGCTTTTTCGCCGCCTCCCATACGGGCTTTGGCGCGCAGTTCTACTAATTCCTTGATTTTTTTCTGTTTGGACACTCATAATCTGTTTTATTTTCTGTTTCAAAGAAGGCTTTGATTTTCCTGTCCCTAAAAACAAGCCACCAGCGGAAGGCTCTCGTGGAAAGCGGTTTCCGCCGGTGGTATCAGGTTCAAGGACGAGCCTTTATATGAAGTTCAAAGATTGGATTGAAATTCACTTGGAGTTGTGTTAATGTTCACAAAGTTCGGTCAGTACGCCGCAAGTCGATTTGGGATGCAGGAATGCGATTTGCAACTTCTCTGCTCGAGACGCGGAGCCTTGTCTATCAGGCGGATGCCTTTTTCTTCACATTCAGCCAAAGCGTTGGCCACACCGTCTTCGATGCAGAATGCCACATGATGTACGCCACGGCCTCCTTTTTCGAGGAATTTGGCGATGGGACTGTCCGGGCTTGTCGGCTCCAAGAGTTCGATTTTCACTTCGCCTACTTTCAAGAAAGCGGTCTTCACCTTTTGGTCGGCCACCTCTTCGATGTTGTAGCACTTCAGACCCAATACGTTTTCATAATAAGGCAGTGCGGCTTCGATGCTTTCCACTGCGATACCCAAATGTTCGATATGTGATATCTTCATGACATATAAATTTTAGTTGTTTGCACGCAGGCGTGCTTTTATCATGATGCAAAAGTACGCATTTTGCGGTGAAACAGGAAATAAATTCATGTTTTTTTGGCAGTAGCCGTTCCGGTGGTTACAATTCAATCAGGATACGGGCATTGATTTGCCGTCCGGTCAGATAGTTGGGTACGGCGTATTGTTGGTTGGTCACGTCCGTTACCCAATAGTATGAGCTTACGTTGCTGATGTCGAACAGGTTGAAGCAGTCCACACCCAGCCATACGTTACGCAGGTAGCGAATGAACTTCTTTTGGTTGCGTCCGTCCTCGTTGTCCAACAGCCGGTAGCTCATGCCGATGTCCACGCGTTTGTAAGCCGGGGCGCGGAATACCATGCGTTCCAATCCCGTATGGGGCGGACCGAAGGGAAGTCCGTCGGCAATGCTGGCTTTCAGTGTCATCTTCCACCGCGTCGTACCGGGGAAGAAGTCGCTGAAGAAGAAGTTCAGGTTGTAACGTTGGTCGGTGGCTTGCGGGAAACTCTTACCGTCCACTTTCTGCTGGGCTTTCATCAGGCTGAAGCTGATCCAGGAGTCCGTACCCTCTACAAACTCCCCGAAGATTTTGAAGTCGATGCCTGTGGTGTATCCCGAGGCGATGTTGCCTCCGTAGTATACGATTTTCACGTTGTCCACATTGTAGGGAATCAGGTTGCTCAGGGCTTTGTAATAGACTTCCGTGGTGAATTTGAACGGACGGTTCATGAGCTTGAATTTGTAGTCGCCACCCAATACGACTTGGAACGAACGCTGTGACTTGATGTTCCGGTTCAGGTGTACTTTTGGTGGAGACTCCGGTTGTCACGGTGTCTCGTAACTCCTTGTAGAAAGGAGCCTGGTAATACAGTCCCGTGGCAATGCGGAATGTGAAATCTTCGTTGAAAGAAGGGATGATGCCGAGCGAAACACGCGGACTGAACAGCCATTCCTTGTTCCAGCTCCAATAGCTTAACCGTGCCCCGTAATTCAGGGAAAAGATACCGTGGCTGTTGGTAAACCGCCAAGTGTCCTGTCCGAAAAGTTCGAGGCGGTCGCTGCTGATGCGGTTGGAAGACTTCAGGTTATAAATCAGGTCCAGACGGTTGCCCGTGTGGGGGATGGAATATCCGGCAGAGTCGCGCATTTCCCATTCGCGTGAGTTCTCGTCGATGATCTCGTGTTTCCACGTGAGTCCGGTCTGTATGTCGTGCCCTTTCGGTTTGTGGGAGAACAAGACCTTCAGGCTCTTCATGTTGGCATCAAGTAGTTGCGGGCATGCTCCATGTAGGTGCCTACGCCTAATTGTTCGGTTGTGTTGGTCTCGTCGAGCCAATATTGTCCTTGGATGTCGTATGTTTCCCGTTCCTTGGTGGCGAATGCCGAAGCCAAAGGGAAAGCTTCGTACGGTCGGTGAAGTTGTGCGACAGGCTCAATGTGCCGAACAGCGTACGGAAGAGGTCTTCTTCCTTTCCGTCGAAATATACACGGAACGACTTTACATCCTGCATCGTGCCGAAATTGGTTTGCCGGTTCGTCGGTAGGAAGTCATATTGGTTCTGGGAGATGTTCCCGATGAAATCCAGGCTCCAACGTTTGTTGGGCGACCAACTGATATAAGTCTGGTAGTCGAGGAAACGCGGGCTGTATTCTCCTTTGGTTTCCAACGACCCCAACATATACTGGTTGGTCTTGTAACGGACACCGTGGGTCATGCTGAAGTTCTTTTTGGCATAACCTACATAAAGGCCGGCTCCCAGAAGGCTGGCCGAAACCGAAGCTTCAAACTTCTTGGGCTTCTTATAAGTAATGTCCAATACGGACGACATTTGTCCCCGTATTTGGCGTCGAAACCTCCGGCCGAGAAGTTAATGCTTTCCACCATGTCGCTGTTGATGACGCTCAGTCCTTCCTGTTGTCCGGAACTGATAAGCATGGGGCGGTAAACTTCACTCCGTTGATATACACACTGTTTTCATCGAAGCTTCCGCCCCTTACGTTATATTGCGAACTCAACTCATTGTGTGTGCTGACTCCCGCTTGTGTGGCCACCAGTTCCTCTACGGCATTTCCGGTAGTGGAGGGCAGCCGTTTCAGGTTTTCGGCATTCAGATGTTGCGTGGAATTCATTTGACGCCGTACTTCCTTTACCGTTACTTCACCCATGTCGATGCTTTGGGTTTGCAGGGTGATGTTGAGCCGTAAACTACCTTTGGGACGGATCAGTGTTTTTTCTTGGTTACGTACCCTATCATGCTGAACGACACGGTCACGGTGTCGGCAGTGGAGAATTCCAGTTGGTAACGCCCTTGCAGGTCTGTGGTAGTACCTGCGGCCTGGCCATCGACTTTTACTACGGCAAAAAGTACCGGGTTTTGTTCATCGTCGATGACCCTTCCCGACAGTTTACTTTGTCTTGGGCGGCGACGTGCAAGGCCATAAGGGTCAGCAGGAAAAGGCAGAATATGGATTTGAAAAGTCTTGTCTTCACTTCGTTGTTTGTCTACTTACGCTTTTTAAATAACGCAAAAATACGCTTTTTTGTATAAAGAACCGTCGATTTATTTGGTGAAACTGTCGATTCCGTCCGGATTTCTTTTCTCCGTAATAGGGAAATCATGTATCTTTGCGCAATGTGACAATAAATATTAAGGATAAGGAAATGGAAAAGTTTAGCGAGCTGATTCGCATCCGTCGTAGCATGCGGAAGTTTACGGAAGAAGAGTTGAACCAAGACGAAGTGGTGGCTTTGTTGCGTGCGGCACTGATATCCCCTTCTTCCAAGGGAGTGCGTCCTTGGGAGTTCGTGGTCGTGGACAATAAGGAATTGTTGCAACAACTGGCGCATTGCAAGGAGCACGGAGCCGAACTGGTGGAAGGCGCTCCCTTGGCGGTGGTCGTCTTGGCCGACCCGACGCAGAGCGACGTGTGGGTGGAAGACGCGTCGGTGGCTACGACCATGATGCTGTTGCAGGCTGAGGATTTGGGGTTGGGTGCTTGTTGGGTACAAATCCGGAACCGTACAATGGCGGATGGAAAACCTGCGGAGGAGATGGTGCGGGCCATTCTGCATATTCCGGCACATCTAAGGGTGCTTTCCATCGTGGCTGTGGGCCATAAGGGAATGGAACGCAAACCGTTCAATGAAGACCGGTTGCAGTGGGAGAAAGTGCATATCAATACCTTTGACGCATCGGAAGAATGAAAAATTGTCTGGCTCGGTGCCGGTAATCTGGCCACGCAGTTGGGGAGGCTCTGCACCGTGCAGGCCATGAAAACGTTGCAGGTGTTCAGCCGTACGATGGCTTCCGCCGAAGCTTTGGCCGGACGTTTGGGATGTCTGGCAACCGATGACCTTGATGCCGTGGTGCCGGGTGCGGATGTGTATATCTTCTCCGTGAAAGATGGAGTGTTAGAGGGCTTGGTGTCCCGTATCGCTCCCCCGGACAGGAGATGCTTTGTGCCTGCATACGGCAGGGAGCATGCCGATGGATGTTTTTCCGTGGTCACGCCCATCGTTATGGCGTGTTGTATCCCATGCAGACATTCTCTAAAGATTGTCCGGTGGATTTCAAGGAGATTCCGGTCTTTGTGGAAGCGTCTGCCCCTGATGTGCTCGCACAGACGGAGCAGTTGGCATGTTCTGTCTCGGACAGGGTGGAGGAGATGAGTACGGAGAGACGCCGCCGTCTCCATTTGGCAGCGGTATTTGCTTGCAATTTTGTGAACCATTGTTATGCTTTGGCTGCGGATGTATTGGGTAGGGATGGCATACCGTTCGATGTGATGTGGCCTTTTGATAGACGAGACGGCGCGGAAGGTCCATCGCCTTCGCCCGTGGAGGCACAGACGGGACCGGCCGTGCGCTACGACCGGAACGTGATGGATCGCCAGTGCGCCATGCTGGACGGAGAACCGGAGCGGAAAGCACTCTATGAAATGATGAGCCGGAGCATCCATGCTTTGGCTTTGAGGAATGAAGCGGAAAGGAAAGAAACAAATGATTAATTACGATTTAAGGAAGATAAAGGCGTTGGCTTTCGACGTGGACGGTGTGCTGAGTGCCGAGACCATCACGTTGCATCCCGGAGGGGAACCGATGCGTTCGGTCAATATCAAAGACGGGTATGCCTTGCAACTGGCTGTCAAGTCGGGCTTGCATGTGGCCATTATCACCGGGGGGCGTACCGAATCGGTGCGTAAACGGTATGAGGGATTGGGCATTCCGGATGTGCATTTGGGATGTGCCGTGAAAATAAAGACATACGAAGCCCTTTTAGAACGTTATGGATTGCGGGACGAGGAAGTGCTTTACATGGGCGACGACATACCTGATTATGAGGTCATGCAGCGTTGCGGCTGTCCTTGTGCACCGGCCGACGCGGCTCCGGAAATCAAGGCTTTGGCGGTTTATATCTCCCATTTGAAAGGGGGATATGGATGCGGGCGCGACGTGATAGAACAGGTGTTGAAGGCGCAAGGCTTGTGGTTGAAGGATGAAAAGGCTTTTGGTTGGTAGTAAAACAATGGAAAATATGTTGGAGAACTTGAAGAAATACCGTCTGGTCTTGGCCAGCAATTCCCGCGCCGGAAAGAACTTTTGGCGGGGTTGGATGTGGATTATGAAGTAAGAGTGTTGCCGGGCATCGACGAGTCTTATCCGGACGGGTTATCGGGGAAGAAATTCCGCAGTACATTTCCCGCAAGAAAGCGGAAGCGTATGAAGCCATTATGCAACCGGACGAGTTGATTATCACGGCTGACACGATAGTCTGGACGGATGGGAAGGTTCTGGGCAAGCCGAAAGACGAGGCCGAAGCCAAGGACATGTTGCGCCGCCTGTCCGGACGTACGCATCAGGTGATAACCGGAGTGACACTGGTAACAGCCGGAAAGAAAAAAGACTTTTGCGACGGTTAGTGAAGTGACTTTCGACGAGTTGTCGGATGAAGAGATAGCGTATTATGTGGCGCACTACCGTCCGTTGGATAAAGCCGGGGCATACGGCATTCAGGAGTGGATAGGCTATGTGGGAGTATCTTCCCTCAGCGGTTCTTATTTCAATGTCATGGGATTGCCGGTGCAACGTTTATATAAGGAATTAAAAACATTATAAAAAAAGATAAAGAGACGAATGAAAATGAAATCTTTGATGCGTTTGGCATGTCTGGGTGCGGTGGCTATGACTTTTGTAGCTTGCGAAGAAGACAAGCATATTTGTACTTTACCGTCGTTTGCCGGTTTCCGCATTGAACCTACGGTATGGAATGCGGGAGATTCGGTTACGATTACGGCAGTACAGCAAAGTCTGGGGGATTTATTGTATAAGGCTGAATACCATTGGAGTGTGGAATGTACGGATACGACTTTCACTAAAGATTATAATGTGGTGTATGATGCGGATAAATCCAATCCATACATCGGTATCCGGCTTCCGGACGATTTCCGCGGTAGAATGGCCAAAATAAACTTCAGCGTTCAGTATAGTTATTCGGCTACGGCTCCGCAATCGGCACCGAGTGGCTCCAACAGCGGACAATCAGGTGTTTACGGTAGTATTACGACTACGGCAGCCAGCCAGCTTTATGGGACGGGGCGTGGTTCATATACTCTTTCTTGGTAACAGTCTGTGGAAGGATTTGATTTTAGATGGCGATGGAAAGGATTTTATTTGTTTGCCTCGGAAATATCTGCCGGTCTCCGGCTGCCGAAGAAGTCATGCGGAGGTTGGTGAATGATGCCGGTTTGGAGCATGAGTTCTTCTTGGATTCCGCCGGTTTGATAGACTATCATGAAGGAGAACCCGCCGATGCCCGTATGCGGGCACATGCGGTACGCCGAGGGTACCACATTACCCACATTTCACGTCCGGTGCGGTATGATGATTTCTTTGATTTCGATTGGATTGTAGGAATGGACGACCGTAACATCAGTAAGTTGAAGTCTTTGGCACCCGGATTGGAGGAAGAAAAGAAAGTCGTACGCATGACGGACTATTGTCGGCTGAAGGTAGTAGACCATGTGCCCGACCCTTACTATGGAGGCGACAGCGGATTCGAGAATGTTCTCGACATACTGGAAGATGCTTGTGTCGGTTTGTTGGATACGTTGCGTGGTGTCCGTTAACGGGTATGCAACGTATCCCACATCCGTTTGTAATCTTCGGCCAGCCCTCCTTCTCCCGTTTCTTTATATAAGGACGGTAGGTCGTGGCCGGTCTTTTTCATAACCTCCACCACTTTGTCGAACGATACTTGGTGTGCTCCGTCAGTCAGCATGGCATACGAATTGGCATCCATGGCACGGGCGGCAGCATAGGCATTGCGCTCGATGCAAGGGATTTGCACCAAACCGCAAACAGGGTCGCAAGTCAGTCCCAAATGGTGTTCCAATCCCATTTCGGCTGCATATTCGATTTGTGCCGGTGTGCCTCCGAACAACTGGGCTGCGGCAGCGGCCGCCATGGCACAAGCTACGCCCACTTCTCCTTGGCATCCTACTTCAGCACCGGATATGGATGCATTTTTCTTCACGATGTTTCCGAAAAGGCCGGCTGTGGCCAAAGCTCTGAGGATACGTTGGTCGCTGATATGCCGCGATACGGAGAGATGGTATAACACAGACGGCAGTACGCCGCAGGAGCCGCAAGTGGGGGCCGTGACGATTTTTTCCGCCTCCGGCATTCTCTTCGCTGACGGCAAGGGCGTATGCGAAAAGCAATCCGCGCGTACGCATGGAATGTTGGTAGCCGTCGGCACGGACGTAATAAGACGTGGCCTTCCTTCTCAATCCCAATGGGCCGGGTAACACGCCTTCATGTTCCAGTCCGTTCCGTACGGCCTGTTGCATGGTGTTCCACACTTCTTCCAGATAGTCCCAGATGTCTTTTCCTTCGCATTCTTCTACATATTCCCAATAACTCTTTCCGGTGTGCATGCACCAAGCCAGGATTTCTGTGGCAGAGTTCATAGGGTATATTTCTTCAAACGTCAGGTTCTGTTTTCCCTCTTCACCCAGTGCTCCTCCGCCGATACTGAACACAGTCCAATTCTCAGTGATGTGTCCTTCTGCGTCAAATCCTTGAAACTTCATGCCGTTCGGATGGTAGGGAAGGAAAGTCTTAGGTTTCCAAATGATTGTGGTGCGTGGTTCGTTCAATACGTCGAGAATCGCTTTATCTGTCATGTGTCCTTTTTCCTGTAGCGGCCAGACTGCCGTAAAGGGTTACTTCAAAACGTACGGCCCTCGGATTGCGTTCCAAAAAAGAGGGTGGCAGCTTTGCGCGGAGCCATGGTATGACTGCTTGACGGGCCGTAGCCGATACGGTATAGTTCTTTCAGAGTTATCATTGTAAGCGTTGTTTTTGTCTGCAAAGGTAGGGAAAATCCCATATTATTTATTACTTTGCCTGTATTTTAAAATGGAATGGATATGTTGACAGCTACACGTAGGGAATGGAACGAATTATATGTGTTTTTCAACCTCTTGGCTCAAGGAGGGATAGTCTTGGGCAACGAAGAGGGCTACCTTCCGGTCGTGTGTTGCCTATTTTTTCAGGTAACGCAGCAGGAACATGACGGAGAGCGTCGTTACATGGTAGAAGAGACCGACATCCATGTCGAAGGGGAACAGATGGACGAACGTTTTCCGCGTGAAGACTTCGGCACAGTGGCGGCTATGATTCTCGATACGCTGAAACGGGAACGGAACGAAGAGGTGGAGGCACCCGAAGGGGTGGAGGGCTTTCTCGATGCACTGAAGATTTATGATATGGAAGCCCGGACGGACGACCGTACCGATTTCTACATTACTTTTCACGACGATAGTTTCCCACCCGTGGGATTCCGCATTTATTCCCGTCTTTGCGCCATGATGCCCTTGTTAGACGGTGGGCGGACGGCCAATTTGAAATTCGAGCAGGGAGGTATCCGTTTCTCTCAACCGGCGGTCAACAAAATCAATTATACGGACGACCCGGACAATCCGAACGAAGTGGCGCGCCGCATGCTTTACATCGAGAGCATGGGTGGGGTGTTGAAATACAATGACGTGGCCGACAAAGTGTTCCGCAGTAACCTTTGCATGATAGACCTCAGCTTACCTCGCGTGTTGGCCGAGATGGTACGTCTGATGCATTTGGACAACATAAGCGCGGGTGGACGAACTGACGGAACTCATAGAGGAGCGGAACCCGTTGAAAATAAAAAGAAGAGTTGATTCGCAAACACGGGTATTACCGCTACAAGATGAAAGAGTTCCTGTTGGCTTTGGCGTTAGGCATGCGTCCGGCCAAGCAGTATAACGGGACGGATTCGGCTGTGGCCGGTTTCGTGATGGTGGATGCGGAGGGACGTATGGTGGCCTATCGTAAGACGGAGCGTCAGGTCTTTGCCGATTTCCTGTTCAAGCATACCCGTTTGGAGAAAGGACATCCGGAAAAAAGACAAGTATGGTTATCTGGAGCGTGAAAACCGCGCCTACTATTTGAAGTTGAACTTAAAGATAGGTTTTGTGAAAAGATGAAGATCGACCATGTGGCTATGTATGTGAGGGATTTGGAGGCGGTAAAGGATTTCTTTGTGCGTTTTTTTCGATGCCATTTCTAATGAAATGTATCATAATCCCCGGACAGGCTTGAAGTCCTATTTTTTTAAGTTTTGGCAATGGAGCCAAGTTGGAAATCATGACACGTCCGGATTTGTCGGTCCTGGGAAAAGATATTTATCGTACGGGATATATTCATTTGTCGTTCAGCGTGGGGAGTGAGGAACGGGTGAATAGTCTGACTGCTAAATTACAATCAGCCGGGTACGAGGTTATCAGTGGACCACGTTTTACAGGCGATGGGTTCTATGAAAGTTGTGTTCTGGATTCCGAACACAATCAAATAGAGATTACCGTGTGAAATCAGAGGAGGTTTACCAACCTTCTCTGATAGTCTTTTAAATCATCTTTCATTTTTTCGAAGCCTTATCGGTTCTTTTTCAGACGTGGTTTCTTCTATTATTTATCTTTGAAATCGCTTTTTGAAGTGAGTGACATTTTCCAATTTCTCCGGAATACCCGAAGAGCTGTATTTTTTCAATCGTTCGTCCTCCGATATGCAGTTGCTTTATGGTCAATTCTTCGATGTCGGAGAAGACGGCTGAAGGCTTTGTTGTGGGTTTCAACGAAATAAAGATTCTGTAACACTACTTTTCGTATCATGTGCCGGTTGTCTTTGTGGCAGGGATAAGTGCCCATTTCTTTGCAGGAGTCCAAAAGGAACTGTTCTTGATGACAAGCTCCCCGTTTGCCGGCAAATCGGAGTTTTCATAGAATTGGACCCTGATGTCCCCGCCCGCTTTCCTTCCTGTTATGGAATGGAAATTATCAAAGTAATACCCTTTTATAGTCCTGCTGTTGGAACCGCCCTGAGGTTTGCCGACCAAGACGTTTCCTCCGATGCGTATGCAATGTGCCGTACGTGTCCATCCGATGGCATTGTTGACGCGGATATTCTCCGAAGCTCCGTCACGGCTCCATTCCATCCGGTCTTTGTTGTAAACACCTGCTGCTGCAAACGTATTACGTATTTCTGCCGGATTGTCGTCTGTGTTTGTGAGGTTGATGGATGGATTCTCCCTATAAGTACGTATTGGGAATTCGTTCGAAGGGTTATAGTGGCCGGTTGCGAAAGTATCATCATTGCCCAACGTAATGGCACCATTAACAGTGATGTCTTTTTCCGCTTGATAGGTTGAGGCCGTCTATCCATCCATGGTTATAGGGCGACAACCCCTTAATGTTGTTTAGTTTTTATGTCGGTGGCATCATGTGTTTCCCAATTCCATTGCTGGCTGTCACGTATATATGTGTCGTTGAATGTGATATGGCTTGATTTCTTTATTACGGCTCCTCCCTGGTGTGGAGTGTTTCGTGCGTCCTTCCTGTCCATTGCGAAAGTAAAGCAGCCTTGTCCGTCATGTATGCCGCGTCCGGAAATGGTCACGAAACAAGAGTTCGCAATGTATATGGCAGGTTCGTTGGCTTCCCGGCATTCTTTCAAACGGTTAATCATGAGCGCATTTTCATCAGTGTAAACGAAAAGGGGCTTTCCTCCCTTTTATGGTCTCCGTTCCAGTTGACGATACGAAGTCCCGACCATATATAAGTTCCGGCCGGTATGTAGAGCGTATTGAGTTCCGGTGTGTTCTGATTGCCTCCAATGCGGCTTGCAGGGCATCAGAGACGTCATTCCGGTTTCTTGCCCTCATGTCCGGGAATGCTACAATTCGGTTGGTGTAGGGGACGAATACTCCCTTTTCGTAATTCCACGTGAACGTTTTCTCGTCGTTCAGGCTGGCGTCTGCGATACTTCCCGCAGGACGGCATGCTTGTCCGGCAATGTCTGTGATTGATTGTTCTTAAGTAATTTTCTGCAAATGCTTTAAAATTAAGAACATTAGGACTTTCCAATGAAGGACGTTCCGCCAAGTCTTCCAAGGGATCGTTTATCAGTGTAAGCTGTGGGTTGGAGGTAGAGGCATCCTGTGGGTCGTCTCCGTTGATGATGACAATGGCGTAGGGTAGTTCTTCGGCCATTTCGAATATGACAGTCTTTTTGTCGGGACTGATTTTCAGTTTTTCTTGTGGATAGAAACGTACAGGATGAATGGTTACACTGTTGATTTCGTCATCTCCCGTCACATTGATTTCAATTTCGGGGGACCGGCTGTTTGAGGCGAAACGGGCGACATCCATGTTGTGTCCTTGATTGCCAAAACCAGTATTGTCATAGCGGATTGCAGCAACTTTGATATCTGCCACTTTTACATTAAAGCGTGCAGATGCTACATCGTTTCTTACATGCGAAGGATAAGCTTCCCCCGCCAGGGCCTGTTTCTGGAATGAGAAACGGTGCGTATGGGTGAACCGTTATGCTTTTGGGCTTTGCACAGATGGTTTGCCCTGTGAGTATGAACACAAACATCATCCACATGATGCTTACCGTTTTCTTTTCTAATCATGACTTTCTTCATATTTTTAAATATCTGTTATTCAATGACTCTTTCATGTTTCCGCTGCAAAGGTATGGACTTATTTTGGAAGTGTATGGGACATTTTTTTCCAAATGATGGGACAAATCAACGTGAGTATGTATTATCTGTTTCCGATTTCCACACAACGGGTTTTCCGTCGGTTGTAATGCCTTCGGCCTCCACGGCTATCACCGTCTTCTTACTATTATTATATAGTCGGATGACGGCTTCTCCCCTTTATCGTTGAATTTCACCTTGGGTGTCCAGTAAAGCGTGCGTCGGTAGTCTTTGGCATCGGGCATCGGCTTCTTGCTGTAATCGGGACAATAGAATTCCGTACAGACGGAGTATCCTTTTGCGGCATACCGTCTGTCCCGGTAGGTGGGTCGTACCCCGTCGTTTGGCAGAAGCCGGTAGTCTATGACCACCTCCGGTTGGTTGGTCTGGCTGTATTTCCAGCTTCCTTGTTCGCGTGGGACGTAATCGGTATAGATGTACAGCTTGTCCAGATGGCGGAGGCGGTGGTACTTTTTCATTTGTGCGTTAGACATGGACATGCCCGCTTCAGACTCCCTCTTTTTGTTCAGGCATAAAATCTAATATCTTTCCATCGTATTGTTCTTGCAGATAGAAATGCCTGTCCATGCCCATGTCTCCGAAAAAATGCCGTGGCCACTTGCCTCGAGAATGTCCTCCAGTCGTGCATGCCGCAGTTCAGTCCATAGTCGGCGGCAAGGTTGAAGGCTTCATAAGCGTCGATGACCAAGGCCGGTTTGCTGTGGTCCAATTTTTCTTAACCCTCCCCGTTTGCTCCTTACGGTGACTGTATTCAGTCTCCGGTCGGTGAAGCTTTCTTGGCTTGCAGAATCCTGTAAGACAAACTTTTCCTCGAAAGCAGCATCCTGATAATAACTGTATGGTTTGGGAAACACAGGAAAGAACGGGTCGAGTTTGATGTAGAACTCCGGGTAGGCTTGTTCGTCCATAAATCCTTTCCTTTCTATTCTTTTTTATATTTCTCGCTTTTTAGTGCTGTCCGAGGCACTTAGGAATAAAACGTAGTTGTCGCTGACGACAGCCGAAGGCATGTAGAACTTTCCTTTTTGGGTGGTTTGGGATACATCCACGATGTCGCGGTCTTGTATGAACGAGGCGGACACGTTCACTTCCTTTTTCATCTTTTTAATGAGCGGACCATAGAGGTCTTGCAGGGTCAGTACTTTGGCGAGGGCAGGGGCTATGTCTTTTGATTCCCATGGCTGCAATCTTATGGTAGTCGGGTGTCGTGGTATAGATGGATGCCGTGGTGTCAAAAATGGCTATGTACACAGAGTCGTAGTAGTTCGTTTCCTCCAAGAGCGAATAGGTTTGGTGCACGCTTCCGCAGAGTGTCTGAATCTTCTCCGGCAGGAATTCAAACTGTGTGTGCTCCAGTCCGGCCATCATTTTCCAGTCGTGCCTTCTCCATCCCTGTACCATCATGAGCAGGTCGAGTGCTTGCCGGTGCAGGCTGTCGTCTGCCTCGAAATACCATCCGGGATTTTCCACGAACCCTTTAATCTCGCTGGCCAACAGCATTTCGGTGAGCATCGTGCCGTTGTCGTAAGTCGTTTCGTCCGTGGCATGATCGCGTATGGCGAGTGAAATGTCCGCGTCTTGGTGCCGGAGTAACTTCATCCTCAGTTCGATAGGTTCGAACGGGGCATATTCCTGTTTTATGCCTTCTACGTTGATGAGCGGTTGGTCATAGTCGTGATGGTTGACGAAAAAGAGGCGGTCTGCATAAATCCGTCCTTCTGCGTTAAAGAGCGTGATTTGGTTTACACCCGTGGGGAGCGATGCCCAATATACGTCCACCGTATCTTTTCCCATTGTTACGGGGTGACAGTTTCTGACGGCCTTGCTTACGCCATTGCATTGTATCTGAATCCCCCAATTCCTCCTTGCTTTCGGTGGCCCCTTGTATAATCATCCTCAGTACGCTGTCTTTCCTTTCCACATGCAAGGCGTATCCTTCCTTTTCCACTTTCGGTAACTTCACTTCATAGTCGTAACCTTGGTAATGCAGTCTGGCTTTGTATTCTTCGTTCGGTTTCATGTCTGTTAGGGTGAACACGCCTCTTCCCCGGTTCAATATCCGTGTCCGGGTGATTTCCTTTCCATCGCTATCAATGATGGAAAGTTCTGCATCTAAATGTTTTCCTTCCTCATCGTTGATTTCGAATACCACGTGTCCGTCTGTGCCTTCAATCAGATGTCCTCCCTCGGGATAGAAACGCAGGTCTATTTCGGGCTTCCTTTCCGCGCCTTTGTAGTACCTTCGCATGGGGCGCAGGGTCATGTCTTTGGGGTAACGTCCGGACTCTTTGGGATGGTCGAATACGGGGAATACGCGCGAATACAGCTTGTCATAATCCCGGAAGAAATCCTTGGCCATCTGTTTGTTGTAGAACATATCCTCCGTATATTTTGAATGCGGATGCTCGTGTCGTCCGAAGTTGAGCATCCACCGGGTGTATGCCCGCAGTTCGTAGTATCCGGCATAGAGCGAGTCGGTCAGGTGAACGCCCCGTGTGCCGTTCCGTCTTCCATCTTCAGTTGCTGCCGTTCCACGAGATAGCCGTCCGGCGTGAGCAGTTCCACATACATGATTTTGCTCAAGTCTGTGAGCCGCCCCTTTGTCGCTTCGTGTGACGTATGCTTTATACCATATCGTATCGCCCACGAAGTAGCAGGTGTTGTCGATATGTAGGTACACTTTTTCCTGCGGAAGGCCGGTGCCGAATCGTTTCACGCGGGTAGCAAGGGAATCCACTGATGCAATGTCTTTATGGCTTTGCGCCGAGATGTTCCATACGGTGCAAACAAGTGCATAAAATAAGGTAATTCTTTTCATGTTCTTAGGATGTTTAAGCAAAGTAATAAAGATTTGAAGAACAATATGGGACGTTTTCGTAACAAATCATGGGACATTTTCAAGCAACTATTTTTTTTCGGAGCTTGATTCCCTTTCTTTGCTTCCCTCTACGGTCTTACGTGGAGAATATAGGATATGGTAAGTGGCAAAAAATAGGGATAATCACCTCTTTTGCTGTTAAAAAGTAGCCGGATAAGCCTTCGGGCTGACATCTGGGTTGAAGCTTCAGCCCGAATCTGTGAGGATGGTTTGCATAAATATACGTATATCAAGTATTCTTTTTTGCATAAACGCTGCATATCGGCGTACCGTTCACAGCCGAGTAAAAATCAATCTCATGAGAACGGGATTTTTATACGAGCATGTCATTGGCGTGTTGTCCGCATGTCGTGGCGGCGGTTCCTTTTTTCCGTGTGGAAAATCGGCCTTCAACGGGAGTGGAATGTGCAGAAAGGGGCGTTCGCAGATTTATTTGGAGATTCTCCGATGACATGAAAATAGCACAAAGCGCAAGCAGAAACGGGTTTTAATAAGCACGGACGGCGGACTGTGCGGAGCAAATGAGGCGGACGGTGGCAAAATGACGGGAATGGGCGCACTGGACTGGCTTTTGATTTTACAGGAACCGGCGTGGCTGCGATATTTTCCGTCCCGACCGGATTCGGGGGCGGAATATCCGATTCGGGGCATTATGGAATACAAAAGTCAGAAGGAACATTTTGTCATTGCTCCTGTCTTCCGTTTAAAATTCGTAACTTTGCACGAAGTCATAAGAGAGAGCAGACACATGAATAATCTATACGAAGAGCGGTTGGGTACGGACCGCATGCTGCCGTTGGTGTTCCGAATGGCCCTTCCGGCTGTGGCCGCACAAATCGTCAACCTGCTTTATAACATCGTGGACCGTATTTACATCGGCCATATTCCCGGTATCGGTACCAACGCGTTGGCCGGTATCGGAGTGACCAGTTCGGTCATCATCCTGATTTCCGCTTTCTCCTCTATCGTGGGGCGGGAGGCGCACCTTTGGCTGCCATCGCGTTGGGGCAGGGCGACCGGGAGCGAGCTGGCAAGATATTGGGGAACGGACTGGTATTGCTCCTGCTTTTCACCGTCCTGACATCGGCCACGGCCTACCTGTCCATGCATCCTGCTGATGGCCATCGGGGCATCGGAACATACGATAGGTTATGCGATGGATTATTTGTCGGTGTATTTGTTGGGGACGTTGTTCGTGGAGGTCTCGGTGGGGCTGAACACTTTCATCAATACGCAGGGAAGGCCGGGCATAGCCATGTGCTCGGTCATCATCGGCGCGCTGCTGAACATCGGTCTCGATCCGCTGTTCATTTTCGTGTTCGGCATGGGCGTGAAAGGGGCGGCTTTGGCCACCATCCTCTCGCAGGCTTGCAGTGCCTGGTGGGTGTTGCATTTTCTGACCTCGCGCAAGGCCACGTTGAGAATCGAGCGGAGGTATATGCGTCCCGACAGGAGAATCATCGGTGCCACGTTGGCCTTGGGCGTGTCCCCGTTCATCATGGCCAGTACGGAAAGTCTGGTGGGTTTCGTGTTGAACAGCGGTTTGAAAGTGTATGGCGACATCTATATCAGCGCATTGGCCATCATGCAAAGTGCGATGTTGGCCGTCAGCGTGCCGCTGACAGGGTTCGCACAAGGTTTTATTCCCATCGTGAGTTACAACTACGGCCACGTGAACCGTGAGCGGGTGAAGGACTGCTTTAAAATCGTGGTCGGGTGATGTTTTCCTTCAACCTGCTGCTTGTCCTTTTCATGATTTTGTTTCCCGGATTGGTCGCTTCGGCTTTTACGTCCGACGAACGGTTGATAGCCACCGTGGAGCATACTTTGCCCGTGTTCCTGGCCGGTATGACGATTTTTGGCCTGCAACGGGCTTGCCAGAACATGTTTGTTGCGCTCGGTCAGGCCAAGGTGTCCGTTTTCATCGCCTTGTTGCGCAAGGTTATATTGTTGGTGCCGTTGGCTCTGCTGTTGCCGCGCTGGATGGGGGGTATGGGCGTGTACGCCGCCGAGGGTGTTTCCGATGCCGCCGCAGCCGTTTGCTGCACTTTGATTTTTGTTTGGCAGTTCCCGTCAAAATCCTGCGTAAAATGGCAGGGCAATAATTCATTGCATGTCATTTTCCTGTGTTGTATTGTCTTTTGCATAACTTTATGCGTATTGTTGTAGGGTCAAAGCTTTCCTTTCATAGCTTTTTGATTTGTTTTTCTTCGAAAATAGCGATAAAAAGTCGATATAGTCCTATTCTTTGACGGATTAGTGCAACTTTTAGACGTTGAAAAGTATAATTTTGTAATAGGAAAACGAACAAGCGTTTTCTATGATGTGACTATTCACAGAGTGATCATATAATTTTTAACTTAATTTTCTGCAAAAATGAAAAACAAATTACTGGCCGTCATGGCACTTTGTGGTGCGACATCCACCTTACCTTTATG
>VOFG01004443.1_pt1 | contig 45720 bp, 78 predicted proteins | sample 5384171 | NCBI WGS metagenome assembly VOFG01 (sample SAMN12384726, study PRJNA508395) | human gut metagenome | isolation source: healthy gut F | host: Homo sapiens
GAGCCTTTATCAAGACCTCCTCAGTATGTGGTATAACAAATTAAGTATTCTATCATAAAAGCGAAGAAAAAACTATGACAGAAAGCAGACCCCATGCGCCAGCAAGGTTGTAACGCTGAGGAAGTGGACGACGACGTGGTCCTGATCCCATTTACGATGGTATAACCGATGATCATGGTTGCATCAGTCAAGAGATGTACCGAGTACCCAGGGCGATTGCACCCGACTGCAACTTCATCGTTCGCCTGGCGGGACGGACAGTTTGGCCGACTACGGCATGCACAAGGCGGCGACGAGCTGAGAATGTGCGCAAACAGGACAGCCTCGCAACAGTCGGGAGCAGTCGCACTGGCCTGCGACGGCCCGCGTCAAGACTCCAGCCTTTGAGGACGAGGACGTGTCTCCAAATGGCTCGTGCCAGGCGACGCAAATGCGTGGATGCCATGCGCACCGAACGCGGACCACGCCGCTTTGCAGCATCATCGGCGTGCCATGGCCTGGGAGCAAGTGCCGCGCTGGTCAGTCCCGAAGACTCGTTAAGCGGCGGCGAAAGGCGAGTCCGTCTCCAGCAAAGAAGTAACAGTTCCTACACTTTCCAAGGTGGCTGGCGGTGATTTCAAACTATTTTGTATGCCTGAGCTCGTCTAACCAGGCCAAAGTCCTTTATTCTTATTCAATGGCATTTTTATTAAGGCCGATCATCCGAATACATTTGGCGGAAATGTCTTGATGAGCATCAAAGGGCCATAAAATGATTTATTATTTGTGTTAGATTTAAGTTTCTTAATAATGAGGTCATTGATTGTCCGGCATTGATCCCTGTGTTGCATATAGATATGCAACTCACTATAAACAGGCTGATAAATCTGGTAAATACTTATTATGATTCTGACTACCATGATGGTTCCAATTATAAGAATTATCAAATGATGCTGGGCGATCGGGTACGATCAAAAAGTTATATGAATAGTTGAGAACGAAATGCTCAAATTTGCGGGTTGTTTTAGATGTTTTCCCCACTTTTATAACATTTCAGGAAAACCCAGTTTTTTAAACGCCCGATGGAATGCCTTTACCCGGAGTTTTCCGGGCTTTTCTTTTAGCCTGATGCCCTTCCGCGTTCTCGGCTCGATATGGCTGTTGACCGCTTCAGTGATACTGACCCTGCTTGTCGCACCAAAATAGCGAACTGCACATCTTTCCGTACAGGTATCTGCCGATCTTCCGGGAACCGCTTACGCACTCCCTTGAGATTCAGTCTTGGTACTCCTCACATAGCGTGGAGATGTCCACCTGCGGCGTGCAGGATACCAGCAGATGGATATGGTCCCGGTCCGTCTCTGCCGAGATCAGCTTCCCGGCAAACCGGTCTTTCCGTCAAGTTGTGTCGGGCGAAGTCTTTCATGACCGCGTCCGATCTCCTCATCGATCAACGGTTTTCGGTACTTAATGACAAAAACCAGGTGATAGGGTCAGCAGGTAAACGCTGTGATTCCCACGGTTATATTTCATGGCTTCCTCCGTTTCTCGAACGTTATTGATGAACGAGCATATTTTCGATTGATGATTGACTTTATTTCTATTATAGTGCATAATAAAACATGTAGTCAAGCAATACTGCGAACGTTCTGTTTCGGAAAGGAGGTTCCGATGAAAACACGTATGATCCGCATCAAAAAGTCCGGTAGACTGCCGTCTCTGGACGTATTTTGCCGGCCAGTGCCATCTTGCGAAGAACCTGCAGAACACCGTGAATTTCTATATCCGGAATCTCCGTACCGGCCTTTTAAAAAGAGGAGACGAAACGCAGCGCCAATGAATCGGAAGTGATCCGTATCACAGAAGCGTCCATCCGGCAGTATAACCAGAACAGGCATCTGACGTTCCGGAAAAAAAGCAGACAGCATCAGAAAATCCCTGGAGGAGGGGGAACCTCTCGGCGATGGCCGCAGCAGTCCAGGTGATCGGAAAACTGGGAAAGCTGAAAGAGATGCCCTGTCCGGATAAAGGAACACCGATGTTTGTCTTACGAACAGTTAACGCTGTCGCCTACTGGTCAGGAACCTGGACTATTCATAAATGCCTTCCCAGGTAAACCAGCAGGTGCTCCGAAGGTCAATAAAAGCTGAATGGATATTTTGCATCCGTCAAAGCTTATCAGGAGGACCTAAAGGCTTTACCGGCACACCAAAATACTGGGATACAAGCGACTCCGTATTCCACAGCCCATTACAAACCAGGTGATCAAAACCGAACCGCTCAGGAGGGGAAGTTATCCTTATCATTCCCTGACCGGAGCCTGGTGTTGTGCATTGGGAAGGAAACGGACTGTCCGGTATCGTGAAGGTGGAGGTGAAGCCGACCACGGGAATTCATGGTACTCATCACATACACTGCTGAAACCGCTTGGAACCGGCAGTCCGGAGCATCGGAACGGATCCTCCGGGATCGACTTTGTGGCGTGGACAACTTCATGGCTGTCCTGCCACAATTTCCCGTCCGTGCCGTTCCTGGTGGACGGCAGATGGATCAAGTCAGAAAACCAGTACTTCAATAAGGAAACGATCCAGACTTTTTGTCAGAACTAACGAAAAGGGACGGATTCCGGTGCATTCCGTCAAAATTCCAGACGCCTGGATGCTATTTCCAGGAAGCGGGACATGAAATTTCGGGGATTTCTTCTATAAGGCAGCATACCGGATTGTTCAGTATGCAGAAGCGCTCAATATTGAAGTGATTGTCTGTACCATAACAAAGGACAGAAACAAGGGACAGCTATGGGTAGACGCGAATACCCAGAACTTTGTTCAGATCCCGTTCGCCACGTTCTTCGCGATCCTCAGGTGGCGGCAAAGAGGCTGATCCCGGTCATCCTCCGGGAAGAAAGTTATACGTCCAAAGCCAGCCTGGTGGACAGAGATCCGATCCCGGAATAAAAAAGGGTGACAGTCAGAAATACCATTTCTCCGGGAAACGTATCAAACGCGGCCTGTACCGGACAAAAGACGGTTGTTTATCAATGATCTGAATGGTGCCGAAATGTGATCCGAAGGAATATCCGTATGCATTTGACCGCATCACAGACTGGACTTACCTGTCCAAAACGGTGGACGTCATTACCAGGGCAGAACTCTGCCGTGCAAAAAAAAATCCGCCGGGGCCAGACCGAAGAAACACCGCTCCTACAAACCGTAGGTCTCACCACGAAACACACTGGGACCGTAAACTGGGATACATGGAACTGTTTAGCAACGAAAAGAAAAAGCAGCCCGTCAAGGCTGCTTAAAGGTAACCCGTAACAGGGGATAGAGGGGCGTGACCGTCCTGTAAAGGCGCATCTGGTCTTACAAAGCCACGACCGTTTCTTCGGGAAACGCTCGTGGTAGTTCACACATCACGCCGCTCTATGTTAATTCCAATAGGAAATAAAATAGGGGACACTGTTGTAATTCGTTGTAACCCTGATAAACCTGAGATATTAGAAAACACAGCAGATCGTGCATTAGAAATTTGTATTCTGTTTATTAGCATATTGGGATTCGTTATAATTAGGAAATCTATGAGGAATCCCTTTAAAACACAAAAAGCAGACTTTTTGTCTGCTTTTTGCTTGTCATCATAAAACGGAGACTCGGGGTTCGAACCCTGGGACAAAATATGGTCTGCGGTTTTCAAAACCGCCGCAATAGGCCTCTCTGCCAAATCTCCAAAAATGCTGTCAGTGGGAGTCGAACCCACATGCCTGTGGCACTGGAGCCTAAATCCAGCGCGTATACCAATTCCGCCATGACAGCTTAACGCAGACCGAGAGATTCGAACTCTCATAGCGACCATTTCGCCTCCGGTTTTCGGGACCGGCGCTGTACCATTGAGCCAGATCTGCAAAATACTGATGGTCGGACTTGAACCGACACGGATTACTCCAACAGATTTTGAGTCTGTCGCGTCTGCCTATTTCGCCACACCAGCATGTCTATTTATATTATGATGATTCTGAAAATTGTAAAAATTCTAGCATAAATACACATTTTTACAAATACGACCGTGGCAGGATTCGAACCTGCGGACCGGAACCCCGATCTTCGCTTTAGCAAAGCGACGATTTTACCCACTCACCCACACGGCCAAAATTTACATATTAATATGTAAAGCGGAGACTCAGGGGATTCGAACCTGGGGGGCCTTACGACCGGCGATTTTCCAAACCGCTACAATAATCCTCTCTGCCAAATCTCCAAAGTGCTGCCAGTGGGGAGTCGAACCCACATGCCTTCTGGCACCTGATCTTAAGTCAGGTGTGTATGCCAATTCCACCATGACAGCATGATACAATGTAAATACTAATGGCATAATTTGTTTTGCCATATCAGTAGTGACTAGATGGAGCAGGATTCGAACCTGCGCGTCTAATGAAAGAAACGGGTTTACAGCCCGCCGCAATCGGCCACTCTGCCATCCATCTGCATTTTGCACGAGCAAGGATTCGAACCTTGCAAGCACGCTCCGCATAACCACATTCAAATCGGATGCCTATGAATGCGATCATTTGCACTCCAGTGCGTACATCCCATCATCTCCTATGCGTTTTCCATTCCGCCATCGTGCAAACTGATCCTATCGGGAATTGAACCCGAGCTTATGCCTTGAGAGGGCATCGTCTTATCCACTCGACTTTGGGACCATGGGGTGGCCACGGGGAATCGAACCCCGATGAGCGGATCCACAATCCGCCGTTCTACCGTTGAACTATGACCACAGTGACTCCAGCCGGGCTCGAACCGGACATTTCGACCTTGAAAGGGTCGTGTCATGACCATTTAGACCATGGAGCCATAGTCGGCGAGGAAGGAATAGCACCTTCGGTGTTTCGTTGTAACAGATTTACAGTCTGCCGCTTTCGCTACTCAGCCACTCGCCGTTATTAGAGGATGATAGTACAATCCTCTTTATGCTATTTTTCTAATTTGATTGTTTGTCTCTACAACAAGCAGATCATCTATTTACATCCAAAAAACTGCTGCAAGGATTACCAGGTTGTCAACTGTCGGCATTGCTGTTCCGTTTTGCCATTTGTAAATAGCTTGCGGGGTAGCAAATCCGAATATTTGTTGCAGATCCTTTACCGTAAGTCCTGCTGCTTGTCTCATCTTTGCGATATTAATCCCAGTTGCTGCCATATTAATAGTTGGCATTTTTCTTTTCCTCTCTTTCTGTTGCATTAAAAAACCGCCCGCCCATCAGGACAAGCGGTATATGCTAAAGAAAAGATGTTATGAACGAAAAAGATCTTATGAATCTATTAGTTCACATTTCCATCCAAGATCATCCGAATCTTTTTGCATATCTTTTCATCTCTGTATGAGCGCATTCTAACAAGCCCTCTGAACTATGTTCGAGTGACAAATGTAAACTATGGCTATACAGATATGATAATGCGAATGCAAAACGTTGTTCATCATGATCTTTTTCCTTTCTGGGATTCTTTTTGACTTTTTATGTCCCTTGTTGTTTTCTGATTGTATAATAACATATGTTTTATGCTTTGTCATTATACCTGTAGTATAAATTTGCTTGTTACTGATGTTAGAGCGCAAAGGCTTATTATTACGACCAAGACTGCCAGAAATATCTTTTGGTTTTACTTTTTTTATTGAATGTATGGCTCTTTCTTTTCTATATTGCTACGTCTAGTATGTATGGCTGGTCTTTTTTTCCACCTTCTCCTTGCATAAATTAGGCCTTTCATACGCTTCTATTTATATTATGGGAAATAAACTCGCAGCAAATTCGCTGCGAGTTATTATTACTGATATATAAGCAAATCATTAATGCTTGTACCAAACAAAACACTTAATGCCAATAAGTTATCTATAGATGGCATCGTTTCGCCATGCAACCATTTATATATAGTATATGTAGTGTTGAGTCCTAAATACTCTTTTATAGCAGATACAGTAAATCCATTAGCTACCCGTAATGTATTTAAGTGTTCCCCTGTAACGACCATATCAATTACTGGAAGGTTCATTATTCTCTCCTATTCTGCCGCATACAACGGCCCTATCATACGTTGCAATGTTTGTATTTAATACATCTTTGCTTCTGTTTTCGTTGAATCGCATTTTTTGTTTTTCTCCTTGTTCTGATTTATAAATGCATGTGGACGGATTCGAACCGTCGATATGCGACTTAAGAGTGCCGCTGCCATACCGCTTGGCTACACATGCAGAATCATCTGACTGGGATTCGAACTCCAGAACTGCACGCGTTCGTAGCGTGCTGATTTTTCCAATTAGTCTATCAGATGTAACTGAGCTTCCGGGATTCGAACCCGGGGTGTAGGAGTCAAAGTCCTGTGCCTTACCGCTTGGCAAAAGCCCATCAAGTGCGCATGAACGGATTCGAACCGCCGATATGCGGGTTAAAAGCCTGCTGCCATACCGCTTGGCTACATGCGCTTAGAGCATCATGCCGGAGTCGAAACCGGCTAAGAACAGATTTGCAGTCTGTTTCCACTCCGTATGGACTATGATGCAAAACTGAGGATGTAGGAATCGAACCTACGACTACTGGGTCAGAACCAGTCTTGTTCCCATTACAATAATCCTCAATACGTGTGACAGGGCTCGAACCTGCATAATACGGATTAGAAATCCGTTGCCTGATCCATTAGGCTACACACGCACAATAAAAAAGCTGCCAACCATTTCGGCTGACAGCAAACAAAGCAATCATATATAATTGTACCTATTGTATGTAGGAAACAATCTATGAGGCTTAACACACACTATGCCAAAACGGTATCACAAACAAACGCCCACATTTTGCGCGTCTCTGCTTTTGCTGACAACGTTTGATAGTGTTCTGCACAAAACTCATGGTTGTTTCTCCTTTCTGTTAATGTGACTTTTATTTTTTCTTTGTTGTACTTATAATATCATATTGCTTTCGTAATGTCTATCTACTGCTAGTAGACAGTTTAGAAAATAACTTTTTGATCGCCAATTCTTATGTCTTCCCATAACAACCCCTCCCTATTTTGAGAAATTATTTGCGTAGCAATTCACCTTTACTCATCATAATATACATTACACGAAGTTCCGATTACTGGAACACAATATAATGCGGAGTCCAAAACTCAGCAAATTCTGAAGTATCAATCGTTTATATTTTATTTTTGCGTATACCCTTTATCTGTTCTTATGTTTTCTATGATACCGTGAACCTTTGTTCCGTGCTTTTGCAAATATCTAAATGTATTTATTCGCTTTTTCCATGGTTCTTAACTGTATCCCAATTGCTAGGCATATACCTGCTAATATCAATACGGTCATCGTTCCAAAAACTCTTACATTATCTCTTGCAAGACCTGTATTTTCAGGATTAGTGTTCCACCATATATATATGGCGGCAAAATAAATACTCAGCAGACCAAATAAACATGGAGAAATTACATTACTTCTGCCATATATTTGAGCTTTTTCGCATTATAATCACCTCTCATAATTTACATTTTCTAAATCTATAATGATGCGTATTGTCCATTTTTAATTCCTCGGTTGTCAACTTGTGGCAAACAAATTTTGCCCTTTACCAGCAGAACAATCATAATGATACCATGTTCCGTCTAATTGAATTGCTGCCCATTCATGCTTTGCTGATGAAATTATTGTTACTGGGACATGGGCAGCATCTTCTATGTTCAATTCACATTTCCGCTGTTGTCAAAAGGAACAGATTCTACTAATACGCGGAATAATTTTGTTAATGAAGCGCAAATTCCTTTTGAATTAATGATCGCATAATATGCGCCCTGTGCATCCCTGGCTTTTTGCACATTTCCAGACTCGGCCAACTCCTTATCATAATCAAAGTTATTTGTTACATACAGATAAGCTGTTTTTATAACATCTTCTCTACTCATCCCATTCTGAAATAATTGTTTATTGATACCAGAGACCCATTCATCTATGACATTTTCTCTATTTACCAATTTCTCAATCTGAGTTTCTTGAATTACAAATGTATATTGTTCTGACTTAGATGTCTATGCAATATGCTGTACTTCCCATTTCCCTGGTATCACAACCACGAAAAACTGTTCCAAGAACATTTTTACAAACCTCATTACCATGCTTTTGGCGAAGTCCCCGCTGCCATATCTAATACAGACCGTCCTTCGTTTATAAAATTTCTATTTACTTCAATAATTTTCCAATAGCTGTTTCAGTAGTTAATGTGGCTGCCATTGCAACCCCGTGAAAAGATAATGTAGCAGAACTATTCCACAAAGCATGCATCTTAATTTATGCTGCATTGCGTTAGCTCCTTTCTATTCGAGACCCTATGAATTTTAGAGTCTTTTTATAGTATGGAAACTGAATTATAAAACAAATATACATTTCTAATACTACCATTCTCCATATTCTATATATAAACAAGCTATTGAGGAGAAATTGTATGAGTAAAAATATCAAGAACAAAAACAAAACATATTTCCAATTTACACAGACATTTCTTATAGTGTAATTTGTGCAATTGGTCTATCAACATTATTATTAACCGGATGTGGTGGAGATGCTGTACCATATCAGAAAATACCTCATATGTTCAAGATAGTGGCGCATCTATTGACACCGCAAGCGTAGATTCTTTTTCAGATTCTCTTTTCCGCTCTTCTTTCGCATCAGATAAAGCGACACGCAAGCGGACAGAGCTGAGCTGAAAAATAATACAGATTACGGTTCTAATCAATCTGACAATACACAGAAAAACAACCAGGCACAATCTCCCGCAGATGAAAAAGATGTTTCAGCTTCACGTAAATTGATCCGTACGGTATCTTTACAGCAGAATTGGAAACTCAAAGAAATTGAAAAATAATGGACCAAACAGTTTACGTTTGTAAAAAAATATGGGGGATATACAGAGTCCCCAATATCGTGATACTGGCTCTTATAGCAGTTATGGGACCTTAACCGTGCGTATTCCTCAGGAACGAATTGGATGATTTTCTTCAGGATGCAAGATCGCAAGAAGGCGTAACGATAATATCAGGACAATGTAGATGATGTATCTTTGCAATACTACGACGTGGAATCACGTCTCGACTCTTCACGCGCCGCTAAGCAACGTTACATGGATATGCTCAACAAAGCAGATGAGGTCGGTGATATCCTCAGTATTCAGCAAAGAATAGATGAAATTATAGCAAACGAAAGCTATCAAAAGACAAATCACATCTATGGATTCAAGCATTAACTATACGTCTATTTCCATCCCGATATGATTTGCAAAAGGTAAACCAGGAACAGCCTGGATTTATTACACGATTTACCAAAGCGTTCCGATCCCTTATGTATGACATTGGAGATACACTAATTGATGCCTTTCTGGTTCGTAAATGCAATTATTTGGCTTGTTTTCATCATCCTGTTATTGTCCTTGTCATCCGTGCGTTTATGTTTTGCTATCAATTCTGGAACGAAAAAAAGAAAAACAAAACCACGAAAAGACGGCCCCGCGGAGTCTTTACGGCGGCAGATGTTCCGGATAATCGGATAAGGTTGTTTCTTCTTCTAAGACAGATGGAAAAGTAGATGAAAAATAGGTTTTCCGCGTAAGCAGCGCAGGCGAAACAGAAGTTTTCTAGAGCCTCTCCTTATGGAGGGTTTTCCTAAAAAAAACAAAAGCTCCCGGTCTATGTGATCCGAGGCTTTTTCTTTGTTAGGAATATTTTAGCTGGTTAAGGATTGTAGCAGTAGTTTTTGATATGTATATTGCTGTTTTTCTCTTGATAATCAATAAATCAATCCAATCTTCTGGAAGTCAATTTTCTGCATAGACATCTAGAATCTTTTTTTCGATGGTATTTTTCTTTCCTTTTCCACTTCGCTAATATATGATTGCAGAAATACCTAATTCTTTAGCCGCCTCTTTTATGGTCAATCTACAGAAATTCGTAAAAAGCCGAAGGACATTTGCGTATGGGCCAGTAAGAATAAACTCTTCGTATGTCATGGTTTGTTAACTCCTCGCATTATGATTTTCTATTGCTTTTCAGCGTAAAAATCCAGTTCTCGTGCAACATTTGGATGTAATTCTTTTGACCACCTGTTTGGAATATTGTCATATCCGTAAATAGCTCCTGCCAATCCTCCTGTGACTGCTGCAATGGTATCAGCATCTCCTCCAAGGTTAGCCGCCACCACAAGTGCGTCATGAAAAATTGCCGGTATGTCTTATACAGTATAATGCGCACTGCATTGTGTCCACAACATACCCTGAAGATGTTATTATTGGTGTATCCCCATATTTATATTTCGTTCCTTCTAACACTTCTTTTTCTATTATGTCCCATAAATCACCTTTGGAAACATACGAAATCGAATCGAATAGAATATCATAGCCGTATATATCCGACATGCTTCAGCACTGAGGTTGTCAAATGGGTCATACGACCAATTCTGTCAGCGATCCTTGTAGCTTCGTCTATATCTCCATAGAATAATCCTGGATATACCGTACATAAGTTGCCCCATTTCCAATTCTTTTTGTTTTTTCTGATTAGAAAATGTCGACCTGTTTTGCTGAAGATTCCCAGATCTTATAAGGGACAACATGTTCGAAAGACTGTATACTTGGGTTTCGCTTTATGGCCTGTATGACGCCATCAATTGCTTTTCGGCATGTGTTTCCAACATCATTTGGGTTTGTTTTTAGCCATTCAATAAAATCCCGCGCCTACAAACGGCTCAGGTTCTACTTTACAGGTAACTATTCCTTTTGCCCACAGCCATTGTCATTTGTGTATCATCCGTAATTTCTCCAGGTTTCACATTAAGCCACCCGCCGCCAATCATATCTTTTTTACAATACCGTACTTATGCGGATATCTCTTGCATCCATAAATTCCAACGGTGCGCCAAGAGCATCACCAACAGCTACTCCAAACAAAGCACCCCTAATCTTATTTTCTAATGTGGTCATAATGAGCTCTCCTTCCTATCAGATATTAACATGTGATAAACTGGCTTTGTCTCACGTAATTTTTCAAATGGGATTACACATTTTCTACAATTGCAATTCAAAATTTTCTGTACAATCTCGGATCCGTCATCATAAATAGACGCTACAGCAGGGCATAGAGCGGATTCTCCAACTTTAATATCTCCGTTTGGTGCTATTACCGGTACAAAATTTTTCCTATCATCTTCATCGTTTTGTTTAAGGTTCCAAAATGCAGGGTCCCTTTAATTGTTTGGCCAATAATCGAATATTTCCGCATTTGGGGCCTACCGTATTCCAATTTGCATCTTCCTGAAAATTTTTCAGTGCTCGTCCTTGTGGATATAAGCATTTATTTGGATCTGATGGATTTCCAGGGACACCTTCTACAATTGCTCCGATTTTCCGTAAGCGATAGCGTTCTTTTTCAGTTAACTTTGTTGGATAAAATCTTGGGTCATCTGTTACCTGGAGCAAAATTTCTGTCTTTCCAATTTTCTTCTGCAGATTTACGACGGCATCTAAATATTCTGGTGTATTAGCCAAAACTCTACCATTTGTAATTAGTACTGTAGAGCTGTTGGAATCCGTTTTTTCTTGCGATTTGCTAGAAACATCCCAATCATATCTAAAATCTGAAGAATTTCCGGATGCTCAAAAATCTCTCCTCCGAGAAGCTAACAGCTTCAATTTCGTGTACATTACAAAAAGCAAACGAGTCTTCCAATGTTCTAAGTGGCATATGGCTATTGTCTGGTTTACAATTAGATAAACAATGGGTACATCCCATTGAACAATGATATGTAAGATCGATTAACATAAAATTCCTCCTGTGTTATAACTATCCCGCGCCAAATGACGCTGGATACATATTTAGCTTATAGTTTTGTTTTCTGCTGATGTCATATCAATTGCAAATTGAGACATCATCACTTTTGTAATTTCCTGAATACTTGTTGTTCCAAAGACCTCTGACGGTTTTAAGTGGCCTGCAAGATCAGCAACATTCTGCACATTTTTGCTCTGGTTATGTCTTATAAAATAATGATATAATGCATTATATGAACGTACTGACAACCCCAGGTTTTCTAATGGAACATTTTTCAGGTTTGCCAAATCTTCTAATGGCATGGCCTGGCAGATGTGATGTTGCTATGCGAATATCTAGAGCTTTCTGTTGCAGCATTATCAGCATTTAGAAAGTTCTGATATTGCTTCTTTTCTACGTTGCTCCATACAGTTTGTCGTATTCTGTCTGCGCAGTATGAACTTCTTCCAACGCTTGTTCATACGGCAAGCCGTAACATAAAGGTAATCGGTATTGTGGCATTCGCAAATGTCTCATAACCTTACTTAATATCTGCCGTGCCCGCTCTGCTGTACGTCCAATATTTTCGCCAATGTCTTCTAATGTCATTCCCTCTTGATAACGCATTGCCAGTACTTCACATTCTTCCTCACGAAGCTGTGTTTTTTGTAATTTTGTCAAATATTTCTTCGAAGCCATCCGGTCGTGGAATATGCCCTCGCCTGTCAAATCAAAAAAAATCTTCCCTGCCAACAGCCCCAATCTATAGCATTAATATAGACTCTCCCATTTGTATCTGCATCAGCATCAATTTTTTGTTGTGTGAATCGCCGAAACCAAAAGGTAATTGATATTCGATGATCGGCAAGCCTGTTTTTCAGTTTCCTGCCCCATAATGATTTTGTCAATCGTATCTAAAATGCGAATAACTCTTTCTCTACAATCTTTGTACATCTTTAATTTTAATTCGGAAACATTATAACCCATAGTTACTCCTCTTCTATGTTTTTGTCATCATCGAAGTTATCAATAATTTCTAGACACATGTTGAGTGTATCTATATCGATTCCATCTACTGTTTCAAGGTTTGCAATCTCTTCTCGTAAAGTTGCAAGCTTTTTGGCCTTTTGCATAACACCACAGCAGTTTCGTATGCTTTTTTTCTACATCGACCCATCTTTCTCCTTCGTCCGGAATAGTAGTTTTTCTGCTAATTACTTCGATTGCTTTATCAATATTTTCTGTTGTAAACATAACATTTTCTCCTATCAGCTTTCTAATTTGTATGTTTTCGTTGATCCGTCGCTAAATCCGATTTCTAATTTGAGTGGGTACCCACTTTTTAGATTATTGTAAGCTAGATAATGAGCGCGGGAAATTATTGTTGGATGACGATGATTTGTTTCGCACGCTTTACAGCTTCCTTTTCCCGCGTATGTGGTTCCGCAAATTTCGCAAATATACTGTTTAACTTCCTTCATAATATTTTTCTCCTTTGTTTTTAGATTAGATTTTCAGATGCAACTTCTTCTAAAATATCAATATTCTGGTTAATGATATTTTCAATGAAAAATAAAAGTCGCTTACCTGGATACGGTTTCCCTGTTGTAATTGTCCACCCATTTTCTATTGCATTGTTGTAAAACTTGTACACATTCGCAAAGGCAAGATTATTTGCCATAGTACGACTCATATTTCCTGTAAGTACTTTGTCGGAGAAAAACGTGCTGAGCTGAAACATAATGAAGATATCTTTCGTATAGCTAATGTCATCGATCAACTCAAAAGAATTTTCTTTTTGAGTCTTTTGACATTCTCAACCCAATCCTCTTTCAGTCATCATATACTCAAACTTAGACACCAAATCCTCATATAAATAATCCTTATAAAGATCAAGTAAATCTTCGTGATCCCATACCTCTGTGAAATATGTACACTTCTGAAGCAAGTGCTTTTCTGTTTCTGTAAATTCTACATTGATATTGTATCGTACCTTACTTGGGTAGTAAGTATACAGGAAATTATCATCTGAAAAGCATCTAAGCTACTATTTGGGGATATTGTTAACGCTTTGATTTCGTACAATCTTGTCAAATCATCTACTATATTGCTATTCCCACATGGGTCTATATAAGGCTGTGACTTCTTCTTGTAGTTTCCTAAAACATAGACCAACAATATCTGATCACTGAGAGCCATATCATCGAATCTTTACACGCTCATAATTAATTCCATAAACAGCATTAATTCGTTCTTGTCTGTTAGCTAATCTGGCCTTTCCTCTTCCTTTTAGCCTTTTCGATGGCTTTTACACCCCTGGCACTTACATTTTGATGCCATGTAGGTCGTGCATATTCTTTATGGCCGCATTTCAAGCAAAACTTATCATGAGTATCATAAAGTGTGTCACTTCTTGATGGAAAAGTCTCATACAAATTAGATCCGCAGTGCATACACTTCTGATCTGTCTCTACAGGTGGAAATAATTTAACAAGCATTGCCGGTGTTGTTTTAATAGCATAAGCCTCTATAATATCATTCAGCTTAATAGTCTTATCCTTATATAGTTCCATAACATCATGAATCTGATCTTCTGTAAGATGTTTTAATTTTCATTGATTTCCAACATATTTTTCTTCCTCTATTCTTGAAATCATCATCACAATTTTGCAAGATCTCTTTTAGTGTCATAGGGCGGTTCTGAATTTCCACGGTAATCCTCCTTTTTCTGTTGTTTTGTATTAATATGGGTGATATTTTTTCTGCAGTATTTTCTAGCACAAATTATTTAGCCAAAATATTTTCTAAATCCACCTGTGTAATTTCCCCGCTTTCTTCACGTACAAATAGTGATATTCCCTTTTTGACTTATCAAATAACCTTACGGCATCATATTGATCCACGGAATTTTCAATTTCTGCATAGCGCGATCTAAACTGCTATAGATTATTCCATACGATGTAGGTTTCCCGTTGACAAAGCCGCGTACCGCATATCCAGTCCAGTCAAAGTCATCAATGTTTTTGTTAATAAACCCGGCAATAGCGACAACTAAATCTGCTAATAATTTCCCCATTGTTCGCATTGCTTCAGTATTATCATTCAATGTTTTGAAAGTTCCAAGCCTGATAATTTCGTGGTCAGTAAATTCCAATCCGATATCAAGGTAAATACCTTCACTTCCGCCATAGTTCAGCGAATTCCAAGTAGAATATTCACAGCTTTTGATTTCGCAGACATCAGATGCCGGCAAATAATAATCCAAAATCTTAGGCAACTCTACCAACTTACAAACTTCTCAGGAATAACTCAATATTTGTATATGGTCTTGTTCTCATCATAAAATTTCTCCTTTCAAAACAAACAGTAAAATAAACATATAAAATATGGGGGATTATCAAAGGAAATGACTTTATGCTAGAAAAAATTTATACCGTTATTCATTCGCTATAATATATAGATGTAAGATTTTGTAAGATTGGTGAGAAATTTATGGCTAAAAAAATCTACCGGACGAAAACCAGCGTCCAGTAATAAAAATAATAGAACGTCATCAACTAAAAGAATGGCTCGTACTCAGAATTATATTTATGATAGTACTGCGCGCCGATTAGAACCAGACGATGAAATAGTTCGTAGACGGAAAGCGTCAAATTATAAACGCAAGGTTAGGGCAAGACAAAATCAGGAAAAAGCTCTACAGATGGGATTACCCTCTGTTGCTATGCTGACCATTGCAACTGTTTGTGCATTATATATATGCATTAGCTATTTGCATATTCAGGCTGAAATGACTTCAAAAATGCATAACATCACGATTTTAGAGCAGCAACTTGAACAATTGCGGTCTGAGAATGATACTCTTCAAACAAAAAATTAATACTGATACCAACTTGGACTATGTCTATAAAGTTGCTACTGAAGAATTAGGGATGGTATATGCAAATTCCAATCAAGTGGTTTTATATGATAAAACTGATAATGAATATGTAAGACAATATGATGATATCCCCCTATATAAATAAGAACTCGTCCTTTGTATGTAAAAATGCCGCCATAATTGGCGGCATTTTATACACCCCTTATTCATCTGAGCAAAAACTTTCAGATACATTTTTTTCCTGGCTTTTAATAAAAACTCTCGCTATCATAAGCAAGATGATGGAAATAACACAAATTGTAAATGATTTAATAGCTCTCGTAACCAGCTCTGTCTGCAGAAACAGTGTTCTGGTTGCATTGGTTCATATCTAATTTGCGTAATATAACCTTTTCCTTTACTGTCAGCCGGTAGATTTAAAAAGCAGAACTCTTATGCATGTATGTTTTTGTGATTTGCTTCGAATGTTATGACCGGATATGTTTCCTTATTACCAAGGATTGTCTGGATTGTCTGTTCTATAGTATGTAATTGCACAATTCCATGATCATTTAGATCTCTTGCTTCCATGCGTTGTACTATTCCATCAGTTTGTATTGCTGCATACAGAAACGAATACGTAGTCATTCAGCCATTACTAACCCTATCGTAAGGAAGATGATTGCTGCCAACCCATACATATATGATAAAAATTGATCTAGCCCGTATAAACGCTGTATACGTTTAAGCTGCGATACCTTTATCCACATTTTATATCGACGCTCTTTTGGTAATTTTCTCATCGTTTTTCCTCTTAAGATTCCTGGGTAGGCTTAATGCATCCTTTGCTTTCTAAGATGTTTTTTAAAAATGGCATTAATGTATCTTCTACCCATCCTTTTCATATCAAGCGTTGTCGTTGCTGTTTAATGCCAATCAGATGTGAATTTACATCAGTTACATTACTTGTCATGATTCTCATTGCCACCTTATCAGCAAAAGCAGACATCTCTGCTTCCGGCATTGTAGCCTCACGTCTTGATAACATATCAGCCTTTTTCACTTTTTCCATGATGGCCGGCATATGCTGTTTCATCTGTTTATCAAAAGCGCTTCGCTTTTTACAAACTTATTGATATCATTCATGTTTACATTCTGTGGCTTAAATTTACTCATAACTGTTGTCTCCTTTTAGAGTTTGATTTTTTTTGCAGGCTATATATAGCCTATTTATAATATGGAAAATCTTATGATATCAGTATTTTCTAGCATAAATGTAAATGCTCAGCCAATATGGACGCAACTCAAATCCAATGTAGGGCATAATGCAATACAATCAGGACAATTGCTACAAACCAGCATATAGCTGACATAATATTCAAAACTTGCGCAACAAATGTATTTCTCCGAATGCCTTCCTGCAAATCCAATTACCAATCTGCATCCCAATTCGAAGGATAATAGAAACACAATAATAGAATTAAGTAAACTCATATTTTGTCCTCCAACTATTCGATATATCTAATATGGAAAATACCGAATTGTATATTTCCAAGAATAGCAAAAAGAGACCGGTTTCCCAATCTCTCTTTCTTTGCTATAAAATGCTGATTACTGTGCAGATGTATATAATGATACTCTGGTCTTTTTGTACCATTAATCACATCTTCTGACACCACTACAGCACTCAGTCCTTCTTGATCAGGTGCATCGAACATCAGATCTCTCATTGATTTTCTCAATGATAGACCGTAATCCTCTTGCTCCAGTTTTTCTCTTAATTGCGCGTTTAGCGATCTGCCGGAATGGCACCATCTGTAAACTTTAATTCCACATGGTCATATGCAAATAGCTCTTTGTACTGTTTCAGAGAGCATTTTCGGTTCCGCTAAGATTTTGACCATATCATCTTCTGACAAATCATCTAAGCAAATAGTGATGGGTAATCTGCCGGCAAGTTTTCTGGAATCATCCCATACTTTGTAAGATCAGACGCATCCATCTCAGCAAAGGACTGGCTTAACGTTTTTCTCCTCTTTTTTATTTACTGTAGAGTTGAATCCAATGCCAGCTTCTGCATCCGCTTTTCTGTTCTTGATAATCTTTTCAAGCCCATCAAATGCCCCTCCGCAAATAAACAAAATGTTCTATTAGTATCTAAAGTTTCCTTCTCTCTGCGTCCATTGATAAGCATTACAGGACCACCGTCACTTGGTAATTCAGCTTCGGTTCCTTCAATCAGCTTAAGCAATGCCTGCTGAACACCCTCTCCACTTGGATCTTTTCAAGTCGATCAGTATGACACAGTTTATCAATCTCATCGATGTAAACAATGCCGTACTTTGCGCGCTCAATATCTCCATCAGCCGCTTTAACTAAACGGGTTAGAACAGATTCAACGTCCGCGCCAACATAACCAGCTTCTGTTAAAGATGTAGCATCTGCAATAGCAAACGGTACATCGAGAATGCGTGCAAGTGTTTTTTGCGAGATACGTTTTCTGATCAGTCGGGCCTAACATCAGTAGATTACTTTTCTGAATTTCAATATCTGCGTTTGGTTGCGCATGTACCATTCTTTGTAATGGTTATAAACAGCTACAGAAAGGCTTTTCTTTGCCTCGTCTTGTCCAATGACATATTCATTTAACCGGCGATAAATTTCGCCTGGTTTCATAATTTTCGGAAGTTCTTTTCTTGTCTGCTCTTCATAATTGCCATCTAAACCCATCGCTTCGTGGCAAGTTTCGATACAATCAAAGCAAATGTATGTCCCGTTATTTCCTCGATAAGCTCAGAGTCATCTTTCTCTGTTCGCAAAAATTACATTTATATCTCATTATTTAGTCTCGGGTGTCGATGAACGACGACCCATCTCCCCTTCTTGTCTTTATCCTTTCGCGGCTAAGCCTTGCGACTTTGGTCGTAATAGATATAGCCGCGGATTTTTCTGAAAATTATTCTCGTCTCTTCGTATTCCTGTGCTGCGTGAATAATCTGAGATAACATTGCCTCGTGATCCGTCAATGTTTTACGTTCGTCTTTAAACTTGTGCGTGCCATCTTCATCAAATACTTCAATAACATTTGCGGATAATGGATAACAACTGCCACCAGCGGTTACAACGCATGATTTTGCAAGCTCAAAAATCAATGATCTCCTGAATACTTTTGCAATAAATACAGTCGTCGTAATATCTCTGTATTCGTTATAATATACAACAGGGATAGCATCCGTCATTGATATATGTAACAGCTTAAAAATAACCTTCTGCAAATAATGGTGTTACAGCATAACGGTTCTCCCCCTCTGCGCCGCTACTTCGCAAATATCTGCTTCAGATTGTGATCTGCCAAAATATTAAAAGGTTGATAACTCCTGTGTCTGCGTATTTTCTTTTTCTCTTAATAATCCTTACTTGTAAAGGCGTTCATATTTTTTCTTCCATCGTTGCTGCAAATTGCCGAATGCCATAATTATCCTTTTTCTTATCAATAAAAAGTACTTCTGGCATTTTCAAAAAATTCGTCTTGCGAAATTTTCTGTGGCTTTCCGAACTGGTCATATCCCCAATAAATAGGAGTTTTGTCTTCTGTAAATGTTGTGTATTATTTTCGATCTATCCCATGACTCCATGGCATGATTTTCTTCGTTGTTGAAAGCCTTCCAGTATGCTGAGATATAGTAAATACCATTCTTATCCGCATATGATGCTTCGAAAATTTTGCACTCGTTTTTCCATGTCAGCATCAGCAAAATCAGCTAATGAATAACTATTCAATTCGAATTTCTCAGGATCAAGTCCTGGCCATGATGCCTTGACTGCGTATTTGCAATCATAAGTGCCGCATGTAATGTATTTTTCTTTATGACGGCGTCATGAATCATGTCATGCAAAATGCTTACAGCAGCCAGACCCATATCTCCGCCAATTGATTTTTTCATCTATTGGGGAAAGTTCTGGCCTCCGCATGTTGGCTGATCTCCATTGCGTTTGTTTTTTCTAATTCCTTTTTTAATTCTTCTACAGTCTTTGCCATTGATCTTATCCTTCCTTAATACGATAATAATGTTTGTCAAATAATTTGTCCAGTATTGCAGATGCAAGTTCAAAGTTTTCGTTTAGTTCAGACAATGTATCCGTTGTCTGAATCAATTCAACGGCCCGCTTTAATGATACTAAACTATCATCATCCGAATTCTGTTCTGGCTGCTGAGCGGCCGGTTTGATTTCTGAGTTGGCTTGACTTTCCTTAGCACGCTCTTCTACCTTTTTCTTCAGTATTTTTCTTTTCAGTTTCTGAAGTAATTGGTTCATCTGCTACAGTTTTTGGTTCCCCGCCAAGTAAAAACTCAACTGGGATGCCGCAATCGTCTGTTTCATCGTCCGGATCAAAATAGAACTGGACATCTCGGCGGCTTCCATTTGCATAAAACACACCTTCGCCCTCTGGAGTTAAATTCATTCCTCCTGGTTTTAGGGTAATATTCCTGATTGCCAGTTTCGTCATCCAATAATCAAAAAGCTGTTGTGTTTAGCGTCGCCACTATCTGCTTCGTAATATCTGGTACCGAAACGGTGCAGATAATAGTTGCTAATTTCTCCGACATTACAGCGGATTCCTCACCTGCCAGTAATGCCTTAAGCGGGGATCTCTTAATTCCGAGTTCTTCTTTCCAAACACTCACAAGCCCTGCCAGTGAATCTTTGTTATCTTTAACCGCATCAATGTCTGCATACAGATGTGCCGTTGTCCCGTGATATCTAAGCAACGCTGCTGCTGTTGTCTCTGATACTCCTTTAACCCCTGGAATATTGTCTGACGTATCACCCTCAAGTGACTTTAAGCACGGAATCTGTACAGGATATACCCCTTTCTCTCCAAATACTGCTGATGCATCAAAATCCATGATTGATTTCATAAATTTTTCTTCTGGCTCTTTATGTCCATATTTAAGTCTAAACGCAGAAGCTTTATCGTTATCAGACATGATCAGACATTTAACTCCATATTTGTCATCTACCAACTGCAGATAATCACGATCCTTTGTCATAAGACTTACTTCATAGTTCTCTTTGTATTTCTGAGCAACGGATCGGCCAAATCGTCAGCCTCATACTCATCACACATTAATACCGGAAAACCTCCGTCAGATAAGATCTGCTGAATCAGGACCATCTGATGTTTAAGCGGTGCCGGGGTTTCGCTACGCTGGGCTTTATATTCCGGATACATTTTTTCTTCGGAATGTTGTCTTTCGAGATTTATCAAATACCGTGACGATGTTATCAAAATCTCCTTCCTCCACAATATTTGCGATCATGCGGCACATACCCATGATAGCATTTGTATATGTCCCATCTGGCGCATGAAGAATCTTATCGTAATGCTTCTCTTTTCCTCATCCGTTTTCGCAAATTTGATTTCGTTTTGGAATCGTAGCATAATAGTTTGTTGCTAACATTGAGCTACCATCAATAATAAGCATTTTTGGGCTTACTCATAATATCCTCTCCTCCTTATAGTCAACATTAAATGATTCTATAAAAATATGGTAAAGGAGTATAAAATGAGTTTCTGGTAGATGTTTCGTATAAAATATGGAAATTGGGGAGTATGGTTGATTTTCTAGCATAAGAAAAAGCAGGCCAAATAAATTGACCTGCTCTAAAGTTAATCCCAATTTCTTTGCTTTTGCTCAAATGTCGAATAACAAAAATCGAACGTTCTGCACATATGTCCTCTAATCTTACGCGTCCACATTTTACACCATCCGAATTTTTCCAGGCGAATGAATTTGTCCTTGTTGCCTTTTTACTGGCAAAGTTATTCTTGATACATACGCTTCTCTGGTATTCTTATAAGGGTTAATCGAGGAGCTGAGAATCGTCAATGTAATATCTGGGAATAGTTTCTGGACTTCCGCTTCTAACTGTAAAACGTATTCCTTATTTGCATATTTGTCGAAACGATGATCATCTGTATTGGTACTCATACTAAATCTCCTCCATCATAGTGCATACATAAGTTTTTAACCATTCTGCCCGGCATTCTATGGCTCTCAGCAACCCACCACCCCAGCTTTTTGTAATTCTAAAATTTTTCTGCATTTCCGGTTACTGGGATTGTGATATATGCTCTTGCGATTTTAATCTTTTCAGCACCAGATTTTCCCTCATGTGTAAGTACATTGATTTCTAACCCAGGGGGAAAAGTTTTTGTACGTTTGCTTCTAGCTCTTCTAGCTCTTTCTTTTTATCATATTTGTCAAATCTATGATGCGAATCATAAGGCTTTGAGTCTAGCAATACGTATTGAGCAGCATTCTCCAATCTTTCTGTTTTGCAGCGGCTCTTTTGCTTTCTGTTCAGCTTTCGTTTTTCAATTTCTTCTGTAAAACCATGTTCAAAAGCCATTTATCATAAACAATCTGGAGCCCTTTATGGGAAAATCCATAGCGAACGGAGAAATTGTTTCTTGTGCCACGTTCTTGTTCAAACGGAGATTTTAAATCTCCAACTGCATCCGTAGCATCCAATATACTATTTCCGTTGTTTTTCCCTTCTACCCCGTAGGTCTTAAAAAACATGAGTCAATTCGTTCCCTAAAAATGCTTCAATTCATTACAAGATCTAAATGTGAGCCAATAATATTCTTTGCACCTTGCTCCTGTTTCATCATCAATTGCATAATCAATTACTGTACCACCTAATATCTTTGCAATACTTGAAGCGTTAAAAAACCTCACTTATATATCCAGATGCTTCTTCTCTTTTTATGATGCTGTATGATGCCCATTTATCTACAAATTTGGATGTGCGAGATGATACATTCTGGAGCAAATAGTATCAATAATGATTCGTCTTGTTTGTGGTTGGTTTTTCCGCAACTCTGCATACCAGTAATCAAACATACCTTTCCAACCGCCAAAATCTTCATACTCTTTTTCATGACTTCAGATATATATTCCGCAAGCTGCTTTTGAATGTTACGGTATACTTCCTTATCCAATCTATTTGCATCACCAATGAACTCAGAATAAAACGCTTTTCCGCCAACATTGTTTTCGGCGATTGTTGATAATATCCCATCTACATTTGCTTTAAATCCGTTTCCGTATTCTGAAGCAAGACTAAGACCTGCATCGCAGATATCAAACTCCTCGTTATATCCTCGATCTGTTATAGCTTTTTCCATATCAAGCCCGCACACATATTTATTATTCTGTACAAATAATTCATTCTTTTTCAAAATGGCCAGCGATGTTTCAGTCTTATCATTTTCGTGTTCTAAAAGATAGTTCTCTTCGAACAGTGAGTTGAGCTTTTTAATATTTCCTTCCAATTCTTTTTCCTTCATACTTGCTTTTTAAGATAAGCATCGCAATTAGTAATGGCTGATAAACTTCCGCACCAAGAGTTAAGAAGTCCAGCTTTTTCTTTGTTTATAATAAAAGTTGATGCATATCCCTTATAATCGTGATTTGCATAATTGAAGATATAATCATATGGGAAAAGCTTGTACAGATGCGCATTGCTCCAACTTCCATTTCTTTCACCTTGGTGTGCTCCGATATACGCCTCGTCAATTCTATCGTGCAATGCAAATAAATTTCCAGTGCTTTTATCACAAAAGCAAAATATCCATCTGCTGTTCCATACTGGTTAATATAGCATAAATACATTGCATCAGGACTGTTTTCGATACTTAATAAACAATCTGCCATCCTTTCAAATACTATGATATGTGTTGTAAATTGTGTAATATTTGATACCGATCCACACTTTTGTAAATATCCAAATGAATGGATTTAACATCCTCCAAAACACGTACTGTGGATTGTAGCAAGGCTTGTTTCTCTTGCGCCGTGTTCCTCTGACCAATCATCTGAGTGCCCATTGCTTTTTCAAAACATTATTTACGGTCTGTAAATAGAGATCTTCCTCAGTAAGGATATCTTTGTCCTGGAATTTATTCCACATCTGTTGATAGTCTTTCATTTTTCTTTTGCATCTGGATCTGTCAGCCATTCAGCAACAGTAAATTTGGTTCTATGGCAAATTCTAAGGAATGCATCTTGTGCCAATAAAACCGATAATACCCCAGTTTGGTCATATCCATTTTTCAGTAAATACCTAATATCATTTCCTGTTTTATTAAACTCATATGTATCAGATCCAAGCATGAATTCGGTTTGATCCGGGTCATATTTAGAATATTTTGCAAAATCATCTAATAATTCCTGTATAGTCATATCTGTTCTTCCTATCCTTCTGCATTTAGAAAATCGCCGACCACAAAATATTGGGCCGGCGAACCTTATGTTACTACTCTTTAATATTCGGAGAAAATCCTGCATCCGCTAAAAGATGATACATTTTTCATTCCAAGTAAAATGCACTGCATCCTTGCACTGCACTTCTCTCCTGCTGTAATTCTCTCAAAAGATCATCAACGGTTGTTTTAAATGATGAGATTTCTTCTTTTCCGTGTACATCGTGGTATGTTCCCTTTACGAGCAGTCCAACTACTGCAACGCGTTCATCCGTCATACCTGCGCTACTGTATCCTCCTGGGATGTTGAAAAGGACATTTTTCTGTTTGCAGTCCTGTTTCTTCTTTCAGTTCTCGAATAGCAGCTTTTTACTGCATCTTCGCCAGGATCAATCAACCCAGCCGGAAATTCGAGGATGTAATCATTAATCGCATACCGAAATTCTTTGATTGCAAGCACATCTCCATTTTCAAAAATCGGTACGATACATACTGCATCATCGCTTTCTCCAAGCTTTTTACCGTTCTCTAACTTTTCCAAGTTTTTTCTGCTTACAACTTCATACGGATATTTTACTCCGTCTGCATCATATTCCGCCTTATAAAGGTGTAAAAATCTTCCGGTTCCATTCATGATAGTTAAGTTCTGCAATTTTTTCATAATGTGTTCTCCTTATCTAAAATAAAATAATTCTTCTAATCGTATAGCAGCTCAATAAGAATAAATTCTTCTGGATGGTCAACAATATATTCTCTAACATCACGATCTATGACTGGCCCTACGCAACAAGTATGATGAGTTTGACTTGTCCAAAGATCATCAATATGTACCAGATCTCCATAGCTATCATATACCATAACATCATCCATTGGAGCAAGACATTTTCGAAGTACATATAGAGATGCTGGATATGGGATATCATCAATATATCCATTCTCCTCGTTCACTAATGATCGCATATATTCCGAAATTGAACCGTAACCCTATCTGATGCGGCTTTTTCCAGGCTTTGAAACTGTTCTGCACATCGTTCAACAATCTGTTTATTCCAATTTTTCGCGATTTCTCTCATCTCTTCCGGACGTTCGCATCCAATTACCACCTCTTCACTATCCGGAGACATATCTGGGCTATATTCCTTTGAAATAGCTAATGGCATTCGAATATGCATCCGTCAGTTCATTTTCCAGCCTTTGCTGAATACTTTTTAATAACATTTTTCTGGATTCTTCGTTTGTGAGATCATCCGCCGCAAAATCTCCTAAAGTTGTTAACACCTTAATTGTACATGCCATAATTTTTCCTCCTTTAGTAATCAATAAATTATACGGTATCATTATGGAAAATATCCAAATAAATGATTACGCTCTCAGTTTCGCACCTATCTTACTTATTCCATTTTACTTCGTCCTATGGCATTGGCAATCTCCTGATATGTTTTCCTTGTCGAATCATGTGCTTAATCTGTATTTTTTCTGAATCCGTAAATGGTTTTCTGTGTCTCGTATTTTTGTAATTTTTTCGCTCTTCGTTTACCCATTCCGGTTCTGGCGGCAATGATAATGGGATATAATTTGACCAGTTTATAAGCGATTTATGTGTACTTGCCCACCCCCAAAAATCATCAGGATCAATCAAATAGCGGGTCTGATTTGGCAAAACAATCTTTTTTGGCTGATAGTCCATGTTTTTCAATCCATCTTATAATTACAGAACAATCATGCTGGAAGCAGGGAAGCTATAGTCGTTGCGTTATACCATTCTGAAGCGTATGAATTTAATCCAAGACGCATAGCCTTATGCTGTACAGAAACCATTGTTCTTTTTAATCGTTTAGCTGTTAGCTCAACAGGCTGCGTAACATATTTAGCTTCTAAATATGCGACTTCCCGATCGGTCCATGGTCTTGCTTCTCCAGCCTCTGTTAGTCCTAATGATATTGCTTTATGAAGAACTGACGACCTGCTTCGCTTTAGCGTTTTTGTTATTTTTTTTCAAACCCAGAGCCTGATAATTTTTTACTAAATAGGCAATTTCCTTTGCCGTCCATGGATTGAATCCATCTCTTTTCTCTGGCTTAAGACCCTAATTTTGCAGCTTTCTTTTTTAACTGCTGTTGTTGTTTTCCCAAGTTTCTTTCCAATTTCAGCCGCAGATGTATTACAATAACACTTTTTAGATATTCTTCTTCTACTTCTTTCCATACTCCCGGGATTGCGTCCTTTACTCTATGCATATCCATTTTTTTTTTGCTTTATTCCGTACTGCATGTGTGGTTCTGTTTAAATAAGATGCAATTTCTTCAACCGTTTTTTTTGTCATAGTTATCGCGTAAATATTGTTCATCTTCGATGGTCCATTGCTTACTCATTTTTAGCTCTCCTTTTCCAATTTTCATTAATTTCTTCATAGGAAATATGGAGTTTTTATTTATTAGATAAAAATTCTAGCAACAAGATAAAACAGCCAGGGCTTTTCGCCCTGGCTGTGATGTCTGATGTATTTAGTTTCCGTACTGATATTCGTTCTTGATAGGTTTACTAATACCATTCTTCTTGCCGTTCATATCATACCAAGCAGCATATAATGTCTTGTCGCCAGTATTAGCAGGAAGCTTAGTGTAACATGTTCCGCTAAATCCAGAATTCTCATACCAGCCAAGGAAGATGAATCCGGTACGTTTAACATTGGCTGCTGTTGGCAGTACAAGTTCTTCATCATACATATGAGACGTAGGTGCAGTATATCCTGCTGCCCATTCACCACCATTCAGTACATAGCTTACTGTACTGCTTGTGTTTTCCCATTGTGCATAAAGATCAATGGTACCTCCAGCTGTTACAACCGGGTTAGTAAAGGTTTCTTCATCTGTATAAGAATCTCCTGTTCCGTCTGCTTCTGTATTCCATCCAATAAAGTTCCATCCGGTTTTAATGAATCCATTTTGGTCAAGTCTTGTGACTCCCCGTAAACAAATTCTTGTGTTGCCATAGTTCCAGATGTATGTCCGTTGCCATGGAACGAAACATAATATTTGCTATGTGACCATTTTGCATATAAAGTTACGTTAGCATCTTGCGTATCAGCTAAATTCGTTACGGAAGCTTTATCTCGATACATTACAGATTCATCATTGCGTTCCGTTGACCATCCTTCAAACAAATATCCATCACGAACAAATTGATTTGCGTTCAACGCTGCTGTCTGATTATATGCAAATGTTTGAGACTCCATTGTTCCTGTTGTATTAAATGCTCCAGAATCGAATGATACTGTATAAGTAATTGGTGTCCATTGTGCATACAGTGTAATTTCTCCGCCATCAACCATAACAAGGTTCAATATAGGTTGCTTATCTGTATAAGCATTTCCTGTACCGTTTGCTCTCAAATTCCATCCAGCAAACATATAGCCTGTGCGTACAAATTGATTTGCATTCAGCGGTGTTTCTTCTCCAAATGAAACTTCTTGTAAATCCATTGTTCCTGTTGCATCTGTTGCGTTCTTATCAAAATTGATAGTGTATTTGTTTGCTTTCCATTGAGCATACAAGGTAATTGTTTCATTAGCGTTTGTTGTCAAATTCAATACGTCACCCTGGTCGCGATATCCTGCACCCGTTCCATCTGCTTTTTGTATTCCATCCACTAAACTGATATCCATATCGTGCAAATGTTGACTTCGGTAAGGTTTGAACCGCATCATAATTCAGGGTAATATTGCTCATTGAACCACTCGTGCTTTCATTTCCATCAAATGCTACATAATATGTGATTCCACCCCATACAGCATATAAGTCAACTGTTGCTTTGTCTGTATTCGCAAGGTTTTTAACTGCTTCCCCATCTGTGTAAGCGATTGTGCTATTTCCTTCTTGTGTAGCCCAACCAGCAAACTGATATCCAATTTTTTTCAAATGTATTCAGCATTAACGTTGTTGCTTGATCATATGTGAATGTCTGATTTGCCATTGATCCAGAAGCATCATCTGCTCCAGAATGGAAATGAACGGTGTAGGTTATAGGTTTCCATTGTGCATACAAAATAATCGTTGCCTTATCTGATGATGTTATATTGTTTACTTCCTGTTCATCTACGTAAGCAGTCCCAGATCCATCTGATTGTGTGTTCCATCCGTCAAATAAATATCCGTATATGAATACGTATTTTTGATAGCTTCATGGCTGTGTCATATCTGAATATCTGAGATGCCATTGCTCCAGTTGCTTTTTGAACTATTTTTATTATAGGTAATAGAGTAAGTATTTGCCGTCCACTGAGCGTACAGTATGATCTTATCTCCATTTTTATCACATAAATTTGTAACTTCCATTCCAGCCGGATAGGATGTTCCTGTTCCGTCTGGCGCTGTATTCCATTCAGTAAATGTATATCCGTCAAGTGTATATGAGCATTTGCCAATAATCAACGCTACATCATATGTTGCTTTTGTATCCGGAATGGATCCTTTTGCATTCGCATTGTTTTTATCATAAACAATTTTATATGTAGAAGCTTTCCATTGTGCGTATAATGTAACAGTTCCGTTTTCATCGCTTGTCAAATTTTCAACTTCTGACATATCGTTATAAGCAGTTTCGATCCATCTTTCTTAGTATTCCAACCGGTAAATGTATATCCTGTTCTTGAATACTGATTTTCAACAAGATAACCTTTCTGGTTATATGTGAAAGTAGTTGCTTCCATATTGCCCTTTGCATCGCCCGCATTTTTGTTATAAGCTACAGTATAATTGTTCGGTTCCCACTGAGCATATAGTACAGCTGTTCCGCCATTTTCATCCGTTAGATTAACAACTACTTCTTCATCAATACAATGAGCCCGGTTCCGTCTTCATGCAAGGTCCAGTGGATAAATGATATCCCTCTTTCTTGAATGCGTTTTGGTGCAATAGCCATTCCTTTATCGTAAACAAGTGCTTGCTTACCCATAGATCCAGAATCTGCGCCATTGCCATCGAAATCTACATAATAAGCATTTCCTTGCCACTGTGCATATAATGTAATGGTGCTTCCATTTACATTGCTTAAATTCTGAACTTCCTGCTCATCATGATAAGAGGTTCCGCTTCCATCTGGTTCAGTATTCCATCCATTGAACAGATATCCTGTATATGAATATCCAAGTGCTGTTAATTTCTTAGGCTCGTCATAAGTAAAGTCTTGTATATTCATACTACCAGATGCGTATTCTGAGTTTGCATCAAATTTTACATGGTATGTAATTGGGGTCCATTGTGCAAATAACTGAACAATACCATAAGGATTTGCTGTAAGGTTCTTTACGTTTTCCTGGTCAGAATAGTTGATTCCAGATCCGTCAGCTTTTGTACTCCAATGATCAAACAGATATCCAGTCTTTTGCAAATGCATTTGCTCTTAAAGGTTGCAACTGATCATAGTGTATGGCTGCGGATTCATAGTGCCAGTGGTATTTTCTCCATTCGGCAAATATTCAACGGTATAAGCATTTGCTTTCCACTGGGCATATAATGTAACAGTCCCATTTAATGTTGCTGTTAGATTCTTTACCTGCTGCTCATTTGTATAGGTTATTCCTTTTCCATCAGCTTGAGTATTCCACCCGGTAAATGTATAACCTGTTTTTGCATATGCATTTTTTGTAAGTTTTTGAGCTTGGTCAAATGTAAATTCTTGATTTTTCATTGTTCCGGTAACATTTGTGGAATTCTTTTCAAATTCAACAGTATATTTATTTGCGTTCCACTGTGCATACATGTGAATAATCGCATTGTTCTCATCTGTTAGATTTAGATTTCTTCTTTATCTTGATATGATGTTCCTTTACCGTCCTCTGTTAAGCTCAATTGGCAAATGTATAACCTGTTTTGCTAAATGTATTCGGATTCAATTGTTGCTTAATGTCATATGTTATAGGCTGATCCGACATTGTTCCTGTTGCACCATCTCCGCCATGGAATCTGATGTAATAAACACTTGCCGACCATTGTGCATATAAGGTTATTGTTGTATCTTGTTTATCTGTCAGGTTAACTACGCTTGCTTGATCTACATAAGAAGCACCTGTTCCATCGCTGTTTGTATTCCATCCTGCGAATGGATATCCTGTCTTCTTAAATGTATTTTGCAGGCAATGTGAGCTCGTGGTCATATGTGGCTGTAATCTCTACCATGGACCCGGTTTCCGGTATTAGATTCCAAATGCAATCTTATAGGTAATAGGAGTCCATTTAGCATATAAAGTAACAACTCCACCAATATCTGGCGTTAAATTCAATACTTCATCTTCGTCTGTATAATCTGTACCAGTTCCATCCGCTTTTGTATTCCATCCGCTAAATATATCCTGTATATTCGTAAGTGTTTGTAGTCAAATTCTGTGGTGTATCATAAGTAAATGCTTGTGATTGCATCGTTCCTGTAGCTTTTGCTGCATTCTTATCATATACAACTGTATAAGCGTTTGGCTCCCCATTGAGCTACGAATGTTAAGACATGGCCACGCTCTGTTGTCAGATTTTTGAACCAAAGCCTTGTCTTCGTAAACAGAAGTCTGATTGTTCAAGGTCATATTCAGTGCTTGAATGTATAGCCGATACGTTCGTATTGATTTGCTGCCAGGTTTATAGCTTTCCATATGTCATTATCTGAGTCGGCATACTTCCAGAAGTACTTCCGTTACCAGAGTACTGGATAATATAGCTTGCGGATCCCATTGAGCATATAATGTAACGACTCCATCCTTCACGGTTGTCAGGTTTTTTAACGGTTTGCCCATCTGCAAAAGATGTGCAGAACCATCTGCTTCAGTGTTCCATCCAGTGAATATGTTAGCAGTTTTCTTAAATGTATTTGTTGTAAGTACATAGTCCTGATCATATACGCAGTCTATGTCGTCCATAATTCCATCTACTGGAACACTATCAGTTAGATTCTTATCGAATTTTATTGTGTAATGGTTTTTGCTCTCCAATCAGCATAAGATTTACAATGCCATCTCTTTCGTCTGTTAAAGTTAATTACTTCCTGTTTATCATCGAATTGCTCTCCAGAAAGGTCTTCTTCTCTGTTCCATCCTGCAAACCAATAACCGGTTCTTCTGAATCCGTTTGCTGCTAATTTTGAGCTTTATCATATGTGAACCTCTGATCCTTCATATTTCCTGTTGCTTTTGACCAGTTGTTATTATAATGTACTGTGTAATCATTTGGCTGCCATTGTGCGTAGAGTTTGATAGTTGTATTATTTTCCTTTGTTAAGTTCATGACCACTTGTTGATCAAGATATGTGTTTCCTGTACCATCACTGTTTGTGGACCATTTATCCATGTGATAACCAGTTTTCTTATAAGCTAACGGACTAATGGCTTGGGCTACATCAACACGGAAAATCTGAGAAGGCATTGTACCGGTTGCTTTCTCATCGTTTTTATCAAATAGTAAAGAATATGTGTTTTGCACCCATACTGCAAATAACTGTGCAACACCGTCTGTATCATAAGTCAGATTTGTAACTGTTGCGCCGTTGTCATATTTTATCGGCCCATTAGAGTTAAACTCCATCCTCGAAACGATAGCCTTCCTTAGAATAAACATTTGTCAATAACTGATCTTCTCTGTTGTTAGCCATATCCTGCATGGTCTTTATAGGAACATTCCAATCCACTGTAGATTCTGACTCTGTTAAATAACCATTTGTGCTGGCTTTTGTTACATCAACAACAGATGCATCAAAGTTGTCTAATTTGCTGCAACCTGCAAATACGTTTGCTCCTTTGCTGTAGTCTCCAACATTTGACATTACCCAGTTGTTACTATCTGCATAAATGGCTGTTAAATTAGAACATCCATTACAAAAGTCCGTAATATTACTAACATTTTTAGTAATCCATGCTGTCAGATTAAGTGTTGTCAATGCTGCATCATCTTTAAAGAATCCTTCTACCGTTGTGGCATCTGACATATCCCATTTTTGCTAAAGGTCCGATATCTTCCAGGTTTGTCATCCCAGCAAAGCAACTGAGAAGAATTACTAGCGAAATGGACATGAGTTGCTGGCGTATATAAGAAAATACTTTCGCCTGCAAACCAAGCCTGTACTGTCCCGTCAGACGCTATATTAACTGCCGATGTAGATGCATTCCCTGGAACTTCCGGAGCTTGATGGATATGTCTAATATATCCAAGATTTCCAGCCAACTGTTTAAAAGTCTCGTTAATTTCAGGTCCCGATTTTTAATGTCGCAGATTCTTGCTTTGTAGCAAAATATATTCCAAGGTACATCTTTTTTACGCCATTAAAGCTACCTGTAAATGTATTTACAGCTCCACTTGCGCTCGGGGAAATATGATCCAATGTATATTTTGAAGATGATTTTACATTTTTTATTTCGTATGTAGATCCGTATTTAACTTTTTCGCACCAGTCATCTACATCTGTTGCAACCTGTTCCCCATTAACGTATATATCAACGGTGCCAATATTTCCCAAATCTCCATTTGGTAAGATATGCCCATCAACATAACCGTTAATGTCTAAATATACTTCTTGTAATTTTACATCAATATTCCAAGTCTTATTGTTATCTCCAACAGTCTCGCTAATATCTTCTACTGGTTGCCATTGCACAGGATTATTATGTGCTTTTGACATGTCCACGTAAATTTATCACCCTCATCTAAATATTGTGTTTCTGCAATATAATCTCCAAATGTACCATCCAGATTTTTCATATCTTACGTTTACTGTATAAGCATGTTTCCATTGAGCATATAGGGTAACTGTTGTCCCTGCATTTGTAGTTAAATTTTTTAATAGATTGTTCGTCAGTATACAAATTATTTATCAATTTTTATCTAATGACCATCCAATAAATGCAAATCTATCTTTTTTAAATTGGTTTTTGGCTAATTTTGTGTTTGTGTCGAACTGAACGGTCTGAGTCTCCATAGATCCTGATGTTGCTCCATTGCTATCGAATGCAATGTTATAAGTAACAGCAATTTTTCAAGTTCTTGACCACAGCGAGTACAATTCTTTATCTTATACCCATTTGAGAGATTGTATAGTCAGATGGTGATACATGTCCTTTTGCAGGGGACGTAGATGTTTCCACATAACCACAAGTTGAACATTTTCGTTTGCGTGTCCCAGCAGCTGTACATGTTGCAGTATCATCATAATAATTGCTAAAAGTATGATTAGCTATATTGGCTTTTTGATGTGCATCCACTTCTGGTACATGCTTTCCAATGCTGTGTACTATTTGATGACCAAGTAGTACTATAGGAATGCCCTAAAGCTGCTACAGAACGCGTCTTGGTTGCTCCACATCCTGAACAGGTCCTTTGTATCTACTCCTTGTCTTGTACATGTCGGATTGGTTGTACGGACCCAATTTCCCCACCCGTTGCATTAATAGTAACCGTATGATAAAAATCTTCTCGAGAATCATCTTCTTTATGTCCTTCGGTATGGTGATGTAAAACAACTCCGCTTTCAGTATGATATAAGGTTCTCGGATTAGCTCCATCATACCCTAAATTAGACCCTGAATATTTTACAACAGTTCCACAAGGAACTGTGACAGAATATTGCGTTCCTCCATTGCTGTAACCTGTACGTGTTGGACTATAGGTGGTTTTTTCCATCTTGACTTTTAAAACTGGCATATGCGTATGCCGTGATAGGCGTTATAGTCGATATTCCAGTCCCAGCATGATTGAAAAATGCCATAAATAAATACTGTTTTCAAAGAAGACAATAATATTCTTATTTTTGGTGAATCTTTCATCAACTTTAAATTTCATCTTTATTTCCCTTTCTTTTAAATACTCTTCTGGATAATATCTATTTAGAGCATAAACGCCCTATAAATTTGTTGATTTTTACCTCATTTATAATATGGAAAATGTATGTGAGAATAAACGAAAGCCACGGAGCAAAAACCGTGGCTAAAAAAAATCAATATTGAATTTGTTTCACATCTGCTGCTATAAAAAAAAACACTATTCGTATTCCAACCAGTTACAACCGCTCATAACCCTTGCTCTCTTATAATGCCGATATTTGTATTTTTCAATATATAACTCTACAATACGAATATACTGCCCGTCTGGCCATTTCAAACAAGAATTGCATGAGTCGTCTCTATTTTCTAATATCCCTTTTTTGAAATATTCTTTATCCTGCAGCATCTGATACCCACAGGCTATCAGAAAAAACATACTGTTTTAGATCAAATTGGTTCTTCCTTGATCCAACACGCAACCATACACTGTAATCTTCATCTAGGTTATATTCTTTCACAACAAGGTCAAATGCCGTTGTTTCCGTTGGATATTTCTTTCTGTCATAAAAATCCTGTATGTACTGATAAGATGGCGGCAATTTTTTGTTTGAAAAATCTGCTTCATAGAACTCATCTTTGCATTCGCCCATGTCTTTGATGAAATATATTGGGTCAGTATTATAATACTCATCCATTGTTAATTCATCAGGCATATATTTTAATAACGGTTTTGTATGGCTGTCATAGCGCCATGCAGGCCAATTTGGGAGAAAACAATCGGCATATTCTCCATCAGGTCCGACATATAATTCGTCTTCAAACAGATCATATTCCTTACCACCAAAAGGCTGAACATATTCTACATCCAGTTGCATATAAGTATTTCCACCATCATATGATTTAATTGTTGGAAACAGCACCGTCAATTTAAGATTACATTCCTCTAAAATTTTGTCTACAACGGTTGGCGGAATACGCTTTTTCCCGTGTTCATATGCCGGCAAGTATTTCTTCGTCCAAATTTAATCTACATGCCAGTTCAAATCTGCTCTGTTTCCAATCCTTTGTTCGATGAAAATAAAGTGTATTTAACAATATCTCGGTTCCACCATACCAAATCAGAGATCCGTTTTCGTCTTCATCTTTACCATGCTTTTGTTCTTTTCCCTGTTGAAATAGATTTATAGTCTACCCCATTGTTTTCAGCATCAAAGATACTAACCCCATTGGTAATGGCTCTCTCTCTCCAGTCAGATATCGGCGGATTGATCGCCCATCACATTTTAAAGCCGCAGCAAGCTTTTACCTGTGATAGCCCAGATTCTTTTCTCATATATTTTCAATAAATCATAATATCGTTTTTCTTCTATATAAAAGATATGGTGTCCATATTATTGATGCCCATACTTGTATTCGATTCATAGCATTCTCCATATTTATTTTTTTGCAATTTTTTCAATTGACATTATTGTAAAAATGCGAATGTTATTGAGTCAAGATGGGCCGACAGAAAACATTTTCGAGATTAGTATCGAACAAAATAGCCGAGGAGATTTATCCTCGGCCATTTTACTGAAGAAACTGATAATACTGATAAAATTATTACTTTTTTGTCTGTATTTTGTCCTGTACTGTTGTGTACATATTTGGTACCCACTGTGCATAATAATCCGTAATACCAATCGGAACCGGACCTCATTTTGAAAAGAAAATAAAACAATTGCACAAAAAATAAAGCATCATATCATACAATTTGCAAGCATAACAACTAGCAATTTCGTATAATAAGATGCTTTCGTTTTTCCGCATTCGCGGATGTAGGTACGCATAATTCGTATTATAAGAAGTGTGCCGCTCTATTAATTTTCAGTTGCCAAATTTGATTCTTGAACCGCTGTGTATTCATTTGAAACCCATTGTGCATAGTAATCTGTAATGTTGGCTGGAACGATATTATCTTTTTGGCCATGCTGCTCCAGAACCATCTTCTGCTGTATTCCATCCTGAGAAATTATAGCCTTCTTTTGGGGCTGTCGGCGATTGTGTACTACCTATAAGCCATACAACTTCTCCTGGGCCACCAGTACCACTTTGATCGTGGAACGTGATTGTCGTAGTTGATAGTTTCCAAACTGCATAGAGGTTGATAGTCGCATTATTTGTTGTAGTAAGGTTATTTACAGATTGTTGATCTTTTATATATAGGTGTCGTAGCATTTTCATCATATTCGCCCATCCGATGAATTCATAATCCTGGCGTACAAAAAGCATTCTCAAATAAGTTCTGTGCTGTTCCGTATGCAAAATCCTTGTCCAATCATTGATCCGGATGTTGCCCGTTGCCGTTGAACTTGATATATGAAATCGGCTTTTTCTCCAACTGAGCTTTTACATCTTGTACAGTATTTTGTACAAATACCCACCATCTTGAGTGTATGTAGATGGCCATATGTGCCCCAATGCTGATGAACTTACAGTAACCTCTTTACCGCAAGTATTACATTTATGTTTCTTAGTTCCTCCTGCAGTACATGTTGCTGTATCACCGTAGTAACTTCCCCAGTTATGAGCCCCTTTTGACTTGTTCTGGCACCACATCGTGTACAACGTTTCCAGTGATTATTTCCATCCGATTCCCATCCGGTCCAAGAATGGCCCACGCATTAACAGTCCATGTCTCATATCCATCTCCGCTTTGGCAATCGTGACGAGCCGTACCATTGATGTACATGTTGGATTTGCTGTATTATATGCCACACCCCAATTATGTGAAACATTGTTGTCTTACGGTAGCCCCAGACATTTTTCCGCTTCTTTATTTTCCATGTAAAATGAAATCTCGCCACTCATTGCCTGTTTTATTGCAGCACCATTTGTTACATCTACTGCCGTTCCAGATGGGAAATAGCATATGACATAGATCCATATTCTGATGTTAGCTTTTTTACCGTTACGATATACACCTCGCCCTGGGCCATATACAAATCCGTAATAGTTATTTGTGTTTGACCCAGTTTTCAACACATCTCCACATTTTAAATTCAATGGGTTTGGGGTCTGCCTTGCGGAATCATACGTATGTTAAGCTGCCCAGGCTTGCCCGGTCATGCTAGCCATCATTACTACTGCTGCCGCCAGACATCCGATCACATTTCTTATCTTTCTTTTGCCATGGCGGATCTTTTACCGATCCTTTTCTCATCTATCATCCTCCTTTTTCAATGATAAACATCCCTTCTTTTATATAATATGATAGACAAATAAAGACTTATATTTATGGTTATACCGTTTGGTGTGTGATTATTATGCAAGAACAAAAAATTTGTTTTCTTGACTAAAAATCGCTCCATGATAGAATAGAGAAGTGTAGATTTCCGTCAAAATCTACACTAAACAAGCAGTTATTGCTGTTTTTGGGAAGATGACTCACCGTTGCACATTTGTGTATCCGTGGGTCATTTGTTTTTTTTTATAATATATGTCCTCGGTAAGATAAACTGTTATATGTATAGTTTCGAATATGTGCTCTGATATGTGGTAAATTTTCAATGGATGAGACTTTTGAGGAAGCAGTAAAATGCGAAAAATGCACACGTATGTCATGGACTACCGCAAACAGTGAAATTTGCTCAATTATGCTAAAAGCAAAAAGATGATAACAGAGAAGTTCAGACGCTTCAGAATAATAAAACCGCTAGCAGCTGAATACTGCTAACGGTTTTCTGGTTGGAGAGTGGCTTCCAGATACGATGTGAGTTATATCTGGGAACCGCATCTCTACTATAACTTTTATGAAAATTTTTGTCAATCTTTTTAGAAATAGCCGCCCTTAATCCTTGCAATAATCATACTTCTGTCCGCTGTTTCTCCGTTTAATGAAAGGAGATATTTATCCCAGGATGATAATGGAAGTCCTGTCGCTTTCATAGCATTTGCATACAGTAAGCTAAGGTCCATTTCCTCTGGCATATCCTTGCAGTTCACAGAAATTACTATATACAAGATACGGTGTTCCATAGCTAGTATGTGCCACTGGCATTTCCAGATCAGACGGATAATGGTCACCAAAAAATATTAATAAGGTAGGTTCTTCTGGATGTTCTTTTAGGTATTGCGTAAATTCTAAAATAGCTTCTGTGGACAGTTTTTCAAGCGTTAAGAAATTCTCGGTAAGTTCCTTATCTTTGATATCGCTTGAAACTGTAACTGTTTTTCCTTTAAACGGTCTTCTCCACCGACATTATCACCATAGCCCCCATGGTTTTGCATTGTAACATTCATAGAAAACAATGGTTCATCTGATTTTTTCTAACCGTTTCTTTATGGTATTCAAAAAGGCTTTGTCGCTTACGATTCCTCGTACTCGATCTTCGTAGGTTTTATCTCCTGGTTCACTGAATACCATCTCGTCAAACCGGAAAGCTTTGATACACGTTTGTTCTATTCCAGCCGGATGATTTATATGGGTGCATATAAAGTTTATAATAATCGTTATACAATGGGTCAGCACTAAACGTATAGTTCTTCTTACAGTCTGTAAAGAATGGGACCCGTGATACAGATAACAGGGAATGATTTAAGCCGGTCTGATATTCCCATTCAGAGACACTTGTCCCTCCCCCCTGCTGTATTGATATGTACAGTTCCTGTTTGTGCATGAGAATCTGTTTCTCCCAGTTTCCATAATGGATCTACAGGATCTTCGGAAGCAATTAAATCTCTAATCTTTACAATGTCACTGTATGACTCGCACATAACGGTTACAATGTTTGGTTTTATTGCTCCATCTTCCCACATATCAGATGGAAATGCTTTCACTTTTTGCGACTTGTTCGTCCATATCTGGAGTATCTAACTTGATCTTTTATCTCATCAATTACCGACATTGCAAAAATATCAAAGTAATTAGTCCCGCAGTTCTCTTTTTGCCATTTCACACTGGTTTTATAGCCAAGTCCTAAAATGTAATGCTGGCCATAAACATACTAGTAAGCACAATCTTAAACCTTTTATCCGGTTTATATGACTTCATAAAAAAAAGAATGGAATTACGCAAATAATACCCATCACGGCAAAAACAGTCATTGTGTCATCCCACTGAAATGTATGGTTGCTTGCCACATTGAAAAATGTTGGCAATGACAATACATCCGAAATAGTGATATTCGAATAACGGTAATTATGAAAGAATACACTTTACCACTTCAAACAAAAAACGCTGGACAGATAGTAAATAAAAACTGCCGCTTAAATCCAATGCAGCAAGTCAATAATGCTATAATTGCAAAACTGTAAAAGAATAATAAAATCACATAAAAGAAAATCCCCAGGCATGGCTATTAAATGATGATATTACATATAGCGACATAATGGCAGCCTGTATAACTTCACACCCAAGTTCTGACCTATTGTTCACATAACTATTCCATACCGTGTAAAGGAACAGTAACATTGATGAATATGCTAATAATGCACTGGATGAATGCCCTAGTAACCAAGCGAAACTTATGATACCCAGTTCTGAAAATCCAAGCACTATCAAATTTTTGTGCGTTTTTCTATCCGACCATATTTTTGTAATAGACAACACTGTAATGGCATAGCTTAAGAGGATATATAGAATCTTTTAGTGGTTGTATATACGTTAATAAGCAAAGTAAAATTGCATATGCACCGATATGCCGATATTTTTCTTTAATTTTTTCAAGTATTTCTTGCATAATAGTGTTCCTTTCTTTTTCTTATCTGCTATATAAATTATGGAAAATATGCGGAGCTCCTTTTTTTGATTCAGGTCGATATCCATAAATCAAAAATGGCAACCGCAAATACGATTGCTCGTAAAATACGATTGCCAAATTTGCTCCCCGTTTATGTGAACGGGTATCATGTCCTCGATCGTTCATGCACGGCCGGCCGATGACCGGCCATGCACTCCCCGAGTCCGGCTGCCGTCAAAATTAGTTCTTAAGCGGGCTGGAAACGTTGTCGAACTGGTTAGACAGATTCGTGTGGATAACATCAACCTTATCGGTAGCGCTGTTGATCAGGTTAACAACTGCATCTCTGAACCAGAAGAAAGCAACTGCGATCATCAGTACGATAAAGATGATAATGCCATACTCAAGGGTACCCATTCCGTCCTCACCATTAAGAACGTTCATAAATCTGTTTTCATTGGACTAATCCTCCTAAAAAATGTGTTATATATGATAAACGGGGGCAATCCCGATACCATCAAATTAGTTTTTATATACCTTAATGAAAATCCCGCCACCAGATCTGGCTACGTAAAATCTTAAGCCATCATCTGTTGTGCGCCCCTGCCAGCCTTCGAAATCAATCTCTCCTGAGTTAATTCCATCTCCAACAGGACCGTCTGTCCACTTTGTTTGGATTTCGTTCTCCTTTTTTCATCATGGTAGGCAATGTAACCGCCATTTACTGTACGATCTGCATGTTCCTTTATAAATTGGAAAAGCTCCTCGCCAGTATTTTCTCCGAGCATGTTTTTAATTGTTGTTTCAACCATCCCCGGAATGCTTTCATAGAAAGCTTTTGTTCTTTCATGATCCGTATTTAACGCCATATCTGACCACTCATTTGCAATTGTGGCTTCCATAAAAGCACCATCTTCCGGATCATGTAAAACGGATATTGTATCGTAAAATATTGCGCCTGACATTGGGTTATAAGCGATAAAGTCTTTGTTCGCTCTTTTCACCGGTTCTTTTTCCGGTTGGAGTTGTTCCAGTGCTGTATGTCTTTTTCAGATTATCTGAGACCTGATTCCATTGCTGCTGAAACTCTTCATCGCTCTTTTTTTATTTGGATTGTCAGTTGGACGTTCAATAACCTGCTTTTAGGAGCTTCAGTTTCCTGCTGCTCTGGCCGATTATCAATCACTTTCCTGCACATCATCTGGATACGTCCCGCCATTTTCAAGAAATTCTTTCTTCACTTGCTGGCGCACTTGGAATTGTTTCTTCGTCCTCGTATCTTTCTGGCTGTGGCACTGTTGGAAGTGTTGTTCCTCCTGGATGCCCCGTTTCCGGGTCCTGATTTAAAATACCCTCTTCAACCTGACTTCTAGCAGGCTCAGTCTCAGGCACTTCTGTGCTAATATGAAGATTATCATAAGCACTTCCGTCCGATTTTTGTCAGCGTGAGTTCAACTAACGCTCCATTATCATTTGTTTTTGTACGATGTCTCATAGCCAAACGCATCAAACAATGTATCCGCATCTGCATAAAACCCTTTCCCTGTTTTTATAGGGAAACATAATTGTCATCATCTTTGATCGTGTTTGCATTTACTTTGTAGGAACTCTTCATCTTCCAATGTAAACTGTACTTTCGGAGTTCTTACTATGTATCCGTTTCCGGATTTTATAGCATCCAGGTCTAAGCATTTATCCAATTTTCAAGTTCTATCAGATATCGATTATCGCTACGGTAAAAATAAATCTTCTATTTCTGAGGAAGATTCTTCTCCGCATATGATATATCCATTTGCATATCCATCTGATGTCTGTTTCTTAGGTTGCAAGTAAGAGCAACCAGAACAAGTAAACAGGCTGCGCTTCCCATAATGAAGACCTTCTTATTCTTTGTGAAGAAATCTTTCTTTGGGAATCTCATATCTGCTCCTTTCTTCTGTGTATCTGCAACATCCACATTTATATTATGGAGATTCAGAAACGACTGGTGAATCAATTTGTTATGCAGGTCTTTTCGATCTCACATTTATATTATGGAGACTCAGAATCGCTTTTTAATGTTATTTATTTTTGTTGTTCTATTAATATTATGAAAGATCAGAAACTCGATAAACGATATACCGCTTGCCAAAGTATTGTATTCGGTTGGTCAAAATCGGTTGTTTGTCTTACTCTTAACCCTTCCATATATAATATGGAAACTCAGAAATGCATTTGTAATAGTGTATTTCTCACTCAATTGCTTTTCCGCATTTCCTATTTATAATATGGAAACTCAGAAATGACTAAGTGTAAAATTTGTAGTATAATATAAATAACAAAAGAAAGAGGAAGGGGAAATATTATGGGGAACCCACCAAGGAATATCAGAAATTATAAATCAACATACCTGTGAATTTGAACATTTTGGCTTATACTTAGATTATCTGGAGTTCCAACCTGGAGATATGATCGGCTATGCCTATCAGCCTATTACGGCATATGATATTGTTACTAATCGCATGGAAAAAGCGTTTCATGATGTGATACGCGATTTAGTAGGAGAATCTTTTTGTGTATATTATTGGTACCAATTCGTATACGGCGGACGGATATGGAAAATTCGAATCGCAAAAGGCTAAGGTGTTGGCGAAGATGAAAGTTGCTAGATTTGACGAGTAGCTTTTATGGTGAAATTTGTAATAATGGCAGTTCTCTGATAAATAGCAAAAGTGGCAGCTGGATACCAGCTGCCACTTCGTTCTTAATATACAATTTTTATCGTCCCAAGCAATCTGTTATAGAGATAGATATGTTTCGATAACTCTTCCGCTTCTTCTGTGTCAATGTCTAGTTGCATTGAATTTATCAGTTTTGCTAACTCCCTATAATTTTCATTTCCTGCTTTTGGCAAGACAATCCATTCGTGCATATTTGCTGGCAATAACAATAAGTCAGCTTCTACTCTGTCAGCCAAATTCGAAAGTACATCGGTATACAAAATTGCACTTGCCCCATAATATTCAAATTGGTTTGTAATTTCATAAAAATGAGTATTGTGTTAATTTATCTATTTCCATTGACACAATCTCCGGATCATAAGCTCCATCTGCTCCCTCAGCTATCATTTCCTTAAACGCTTCTGCCATATTAATAACCTGCATAGGATATTTAATTGGCATATTTTTCATAGCTGCATCCCCACAAATCATCTTCTGTAATATGCCACCACGCCATATGACGATTTGTAATTTGCATTGTGACGGGGTAGTCAGGATTTTCATCGCCTTCAATCATGTATATAACAGATAGATCAATCCAATCGCGATGTGGCATTTCTTCTATTTCTTTTCATGCAGCTTTGTATTTATCATTCTGCATACAACTCTTGGTACCGTCGATGTCCATGTGGTAGCATGCATCGTTTCTAGTTCAGCTGGCATGATCGAGTTTGCATATAAATTCCAAATATCTTTAACGATTGTCTTCATGTCAACGTTGTGTTCGTATTGCTGATAATACGAGTTTAAATACACCTCAGGATATTCCTTTATCATCATCTCCTGTAATTGATAAAATATATAATTTATTTTCACCGACAAGCTCTATACGAAAAAATGATTCATATTTTTTACCTAGCATTTGCATTAAGAGATGGCACACCTGATTGCAAAATTCTTCTTTCGTCATCATAAAACAGCTCCTTTTTCCTTCTGTGATAAGTGTACTACATACATATATTGGATGCAAACAAAATCGATTAGCCGACATAAAAACACCTGCTTCCAATGAAGCAGGTGCTTTCTACATGAAAGACGATGTTATGCGCCAATCTTGATCCCGTATTCTGCCATGAATTTAGAATACAGAATCATTGTTCTCCTTCTGGAATTCTGCGTTGAATCCAGGACATCAAGCACATTTACGATTTCATCTCTTCCAATATTATTCCTCCGTTTATAATCTTTGCATAAGCGATGGTAGTTTACCTGACTATCACCTCTTACTCGATTATAAAATTTTGACAGCAGAACCTTATCATCTAACTGTCTGGCCTTAGCAAAAAGTTGCAATCTTGCTAGAGATATCATTTAATGTCGAAATTTTATAATCAGTATCAGTGTTTGTTTCTGTTTGGATATGTTTGATGTTTCATTTTTTGAGTCTTCCGAATATTTTTTCATTCGTATCATCTTCTGTATAATATGAATGTGCTACATCATATACACAGCTCTGCAAGAAGATTTTTATGTGCCGGATTTTCTTTTCTAAATAATATGCAATCTGCATAGTATTATCCGGCTGGGAACCGTAATGTTCCACAAACTCTTTTCTTTCCTGTTCCCATACAATTCCATAGCACTTATTCATCTTCTGGTAGGCTAACCGTAATGTCGAAGCTATTAACGAATTGCTTACACTACACTGTGACATTACATGTTCTCTCCAGGCCACATAGTCTGGGTCACTATTTAAAGAATTCTTTTCGTAATAACCTTTGACTTAGCCGTAAATTTTTTTTAACTTTTTCTTCTTTCTCTTTTTTAAATTCTCGGTTTCTTGTATATTGCCTGTATCAGGAATTTCTTTTTCCTGTATTTAGCGTATTTAAAATAGTCGCCAGAAGTTTATTTGTTTCAGCAGCGTTTTTTTCAATCGCAGCTACAATCATATCACACCTTTTAAGAATGCCTCATTTGATACCATATTCTGAATAGGTGCCATCCCAATAGAATCATTATTCGCGTCTTTTTTTGATTCTTCTGCAAAAACTGTTTTAGTGCAGTAAGTTCTGAACTCTGTCCCATACGGTATCACTTACGCGTTCCTGAGGAATATTTTCAAAAAATGACTTGTTATACAGTACGACAGGCATTTTCGGATTACCCTGTTTAACAACTGTATTTGTCAGTTCCCATAATTCCCTGAGGGTAATTTCCATAGAAGAATCATCTGGTCTATCAAATTTCTTTTTCAAAAATTGAGTCCCCCAACGTATTTTATAACGTCCGAACGCTTAACGTAAATCTGACCATCCTTAATGACCTTGGTAATGTCTTCGATAGTATTCATATATATATCCTCCTTGATTCATCATACATAAATAATTCATACAAAAAAGAATATGTAAAATAACTATAAAAATAGAAAATGGCCCCCGCCATAAGGCAGAGGCCAAGATCGTATACTTCATTATTCAAGGATATGTGTCTTTACATCGTTGTTTGCTTTTACTCTGATGGTAATACTTCACACATACATGTAAATACTTAGTCTGTGCATCATTAAATGCGTATGACTTTTTGTGCATAAGTTTCTCCGTCATCTGTTGAATAGTGGAACTTATCTCCTTTCAAAATACGGCTCTGGGTCATATCCAAACCATGCAGGTGAAATAATCTGATGGTATAATCGGTATATGCCTGATTCGGGTTGGCAGCGTCTTTTGAAATATAAACTCTTCTCGTTTCTTCATCATCAACAACGGCACGCAGTGGTAATTCGAAAATTTTTGTTGAATTAAACCATTGCCTTCATCAATGACGTCTCCTGTCTCTGTAGTGTTTGTTTTTTTCCATAACTAAGAAATCAGTCATATTTCCATCTGAGAAAGAAGATTTTTGATCGGATCCGTTTTCATCCACTAATTTATCACTGGCTGTTCTAAAGCATAATAAGTCTGACAGCGATAGATGCCTGAGGATACACATCGTTCAAATATTTCCATTTTTCCATGAACTCATCGTGTGTACTGATGTATATACATTTCGAATTCCCTATCCCACTGTGTTTTCTTAAGGAATGCATTAAACTCTGATCCTGCACGATTGGTACGATATTTCGTGTATAAACTTTTAATTCAAATCCATATCCGCTTTTATCTCTGGAGCATTATATAAATGATTCCCAGATCCATCTACCGCGTCATGTGGTTTTTATCATAAGATGAATAATTTAGAAGTGGTGTAATATCTTGCCATTTCCCGAGGTCTTCATCATCTTCATCTTCTTCATCGTCAGTATTTGTATCCTCTCCGTTATTTTCATCAGTATTTTCATCGTCCAAGTCTTCTGCGTAGTATCTTCTGTTTTTGGACGGAACAATACTTTAGAAATTTCTGTATTGTTCTTTAAATTAGTTTTTCAAGCGACTAACTCTTTTCTGATATTGGTTAACGTTTAATGCCATATTGGTATTGTATATCCAGAGCTTGAATCTTCATAAGACAATGTAATGGTCTTCGTATTTTCTGTAAGTAATCCACCTCACCAATCGTA
>VOFG01002233.1_pt1 | contig 45719 bp, 70 predicted proteins | sample 5384171 | NCBI WGS metagenome assembly VOFG01 (sample SAMN12384726, study PRJNA508395) | human gut metagenome | isolation source: healthy gut F | host: Homo sapiens
AAGGTGATCCGAAGCGCTCAGCAAAATACCACTGGATGGCATTGACGAAAGATCACCGCAGGGCCTCCAGAAAGAGCTTTCTAAAAAGGCCAATAACAAAGAGGCCTATGATAAGATTGCCGATGAGATTTTTCAAGCTCCGGGAGCAGCGAGAAAATGCACAGTTGATACCACCGCCCAGGGGACGCACAGATTCAAGCCGCATCAACGAGCTGCAGGATTTTTATCAAGCAACAGCCCGCACACCTGGAAGCCTTCGACGAGGTCCTGGTGAAACGCTGCTTGAGCAGATCATCGTCCAGGAGGACCACTTCACTGTGGGCTCAAGTCCCGGACTGAAGGGTGATGATGAAAGGATAAATCATTATAACCTAAAAGACTCCTCGCCACTGGAAACGAATCCAATGATGAGGAACATCACTTTGGGATTGATCTTTCCTGCTGTAGCTACGGTAACAACAACGCATGCTACAGTTCCAGCAACACCAGCCACAGCCTTAAATCCATTTTTCAAATTTTGCGCGTGCTGATTTCTACATGCTTCACAGTATCTATGCTTATATCCCTCTGGCAGTGGTTTTAAGCACTTTTATTCTTGCATACCCTATTCTCCATCTTTTGATTCCTCCTTCCAGTAGCGCGACTTCTTCAACGCATGGCAACGCTTTGTATTTTCCGCTTTATATCGGGTAAGGTTTTAGACCAATAATTCTCTGGCGCGGGATCTATCAAATCAAGGTGTTCTACAAGACCGGCAGTACTAAGATATGCCTTTTCAATGTACACAGCATAATACTGTGAGGCTCTTCATTGCCGCTGCATTTTCTCCCATCTCCTGATAGGCCATTGCCTCTGCTAAAAAACCATATTCACCACGCCTAAGCTTTCACGAATCTCATTCATTCTTTGGAGGATTTTTCAGGCTTTGCTCTGAAACAGTTTTCCAAAAAACGATTCTGGTTGGTTTTTATGAAGGCTAAGTTTGCATTCTGGCTTTGCATCAATAAGTTTCTGCTATCTTCCGCATCGGATGCAATCTGAAGTAATGCCATTGCTTTAAGATTAGATTCTTTATTTTCAGCCTGGAAGTAATTTCTGCTGACAGCTATAAGCCATTGCTAATCTGTCATATTCTTGTCCCTGTCGTACCTCTATTGCTAATTGTACCACTTGAATTTGCTCAGCAATTTGTGCCATTTGCATCTGAGAAGCATAACTTGTCATCGCTTGAGAAAGAGCTGGGAAAGATTAACATTCTGCAATGATATTGTAGATACAATCTTGTTCGTCTCTGGGTTGACAAGATTAGCCATCAAAGAACCATCTTTCTTGGTCATCAGCTTTAATGCCCCGCTTGCAATTTTAGCTTTCTGGTCATCCGTCAAGATAGCCTGAAAAGCCTGTTCAGGAACACTCGCCTTCACAAGGTTGATGAACGCCGGTGCAGAATAAAGCATATTCTCAATCTTCGAAAATGTTTCTTTTGCTCCCTTCATTAGTGGACGTGTCACTTCTGGCATATCGTCAAAGTATTCTGTTAAATCTTCACAATATTCAGATGCATCTACGACTTCGATATTCTCTGGAGAAATGTGTATAACATTATCTTCCATATAGCTCACTTCCTCTCTCAGTTAGTTTCTATAATGGCATTTGTATTTTTCGCGAGGCCTTACTCATCTTCACAATCTTCGCTAATTCTGATTGCCTCGGGGACATCCTCAGTCACCGGAATAATTTCCTTGATGATTTTGAAGCAATCCGCAAATTCATCAGCCGGTACTCCAAATTCACGCGCTACCTTATTTCCATCATCATATGTAACGATAAAATCTATATTGCCGCAGTCACAATACATAGCCTCTTGATCACGACTTAATATCTCATCAACAGCCACAGCTATCTTCTCAAACGCCAAGCTGAAAATACTGTTCGTCGTTTTTATATGACCACTTCTTGTACGCATTGAGTGAATTGTCATCCTCAAGATAAGGCTTATATTCATACGCGATGGAGTTAGGCATTATCGTTAATTTATCGCTATAGGCACAATCTACAGGGCAAAATCCCGATGTGCTTTTTATAACAATTTTCTTTGTCTTCATAGTCATCTCACCTGATATTTCCTCATCAACTCTCTCAGCACTTGTACGATTTCTGTTGCCTCTTCCTCCGACAATAATGTTGTGATTTTTCTATCCTCCAGATTCCATCTGTCGTGTCATAGACGAACTGAAAAATAATCACAATTTTTCTCGTCCGCTCTTGCCGCCGCAACCTTCAAATATGGTTCCATGAAATCTGAAATATATCCATCTTCAGAGCCGTCTAGAATTTCAGAAAGTTCTTCTACCATATCTGCCAGTTCATCTGTCAGGAGGCAAGCATCCTTGTATGTTTCATTTGTTTCGGCATCTGAATACTTGACTTCACATCAGCCAATTTGCGTCATAATCGAAGCCTTCTTTTGATGGTTTTTCTCTGGATACTGATAGTTTACTATTGTAAATTCGATGCTTTTATTTCCCTGATGCAGGATCATAAGCAACCTCCAATTCTCCTTCATCCATTCCCACCGCCTGCAACCACCCAAATGGTCGAGTTGCGGGTTGGTTGTCATTCGTTTCCATTTTCCAAAACATCCCAAAATCTGACATCTAATCCACTGTCTCAGATCGTGATATCTAATCCGAGGTTACAACCTGACACACATTTTGCAGTAGATATGTTTCCATATAAGAAAACCGAGCTTTTTCAGAAGTCTGGCTTCAAATCCAAACCTCCGAAAAAGCCCGGAAATACGCCGCTTTCTGGCACTTGATTTTATTTTCTTGACATCAATACTACCGTCTCCACATGCATACCAAATTAAAACATATCTCCACAAAACCACAGAAATATGATCAATAGTTATACAGTACTAATACTGCACGTGCATCCTCTTTCCCACAAAATATTAGTTCCATAAATTTTGCACCACCCTGATGTAAAAATTATTCTTTTTCATACCGTCAATATATTCTTCATCTGTCTTGCCAGCTTCCAATGCTCGATATTCCTGATTTAATTCTCTCAACAATTCTTCTTCGCTTGGCAAATATAATTTATACTTTGAAGCAAAAATTTGTGTTTCATTTTCCGGCAATGTATATTTAACTACAGACTCACTCTTGTCTGCACATAACACAATACCTATCGGCGGATTATCTCCCTCATTCATAAGCTCTCGCTCATAATAATGAACATACATCTGCATCTGTCCTAAATCCTGATGTGTTAAGTCTCCAACCTTTAAATCAATCAATACAAAACATTTTAAGATATAATTATAAAATACAAGGTCAATTCTAAAATGGCGTCCATCAAACGTTATTCTTTTCTGCCTTGCAACAAATGAAAAGCCTCTGCCAAGTTCCAAAAGGAATTTCTGCAAATGTGTAATTAACGCTTGCTCTAAATCACTTTCATAAAAATCATCATTTGGTGTCAGCCCAAGAAATTCCAGCACATATGGGTCACGGATAATATCTTCTGGTTTTTTCTGTCTCCAATGTTTGAGTTCCTCTGCAACTTGCTCTTTATTTTTACTGGACAATAGCCTTTCATAAAAGAAAGAATTTATCTGACGCTCAAGTTGTCTGGTACTCCATTGGGATTTTACAGCTTCCTGCATATAAAATTCTCGTGCATTTCATTCTCCACACGCATCAAAGTCGATAATGCGTCCAACTTAATTCGCTACGCAGTGCGTAGCCATTTGGAAACGTTAAATAAAAACTGCCGCATATTTTTTAAGTTAGCAACAGTAAATCCTTTCCCAAAATCTTGAGTCATTTGCTTTGATAATTCTTTTCAATAAACCTGTTCCATACTCTGCCTTTTCATTACCGCCTTGTTCTTCAATGATTGATTTTTCCGATATTCCAGTAGGCTTCAACCATTGCAAAATTGGCTGTTTGATAGACTTTATTTCTTGCTGTTATCAAGATGTTCTTTATCTCATCATAAAATTTTTTGTTCCATAAAAACCTCCGCAAGACACCTAGTTTTATTTGTATAAATCCTTTCTCAATCGATTTACAAGTATATTAAATTGTTCCTCACTTTTCTGGTAAATAAATTTTCTAATTCCTTGACAAGACCATCATCTTTTGAAATTAACTTCAACTTAGGGAATTGCCATCTTCAAATCATTTATTGCATTATTTCTATTTTCATCATCTGATAGCTCTTGTATATTATACCTTGCAACTCCTAAAGAAAATTTCGCTTCGGCTGGAAAAAGTACAATTTGCGCAAATACAATTATAGATTCATATACTCTCTTTTTTTCCTCAAAAACATACTTTTTCTTATCTTGCAATGGTTGAAAAATAAATGTGGACAATATCAACGTTATTACAGAAGAACCTAATATACTAATAGCTATGGAAATTACATTATCAATACTCATTTGCACCTTCCCTGCTACAATTAAATCACTTCAAAATGCTTCAATGCATCCTTTATCGCTTCCACTTTTCTCCGCTGGCGGATGCTTCTTGGCTGTTTCAAGTCCTCTACGGCATTGGGAGCATCATACATCCGGCAAACCCAAATCTCTCTTAATCTCTGCAATATATGCAGTATGTACTTTGAAGCCGTATTTTGCTTCTATGTACTCTTTTATCATTTTGTAGGTGGCTCGCTCTTTTTCGGCTTATAGGCTTCTGCTCTTTTTCAGCGATTATTTTTAAAGGAACTTTTTCCCTCACCTTCGCCAAACTCAACTTTTACGTTGATATGACTGTCTGGCTTTTTGTGGGAAAACAGTACAACCGTCTCAACATGCCCACTCCAAGGAAACATATCCACAGCCCTCACCCGTTTCACTTCATATCCTCTCTCCCCAGATATTTCACATCCCTGGCCAACGTCGCGGAATCACAGCTGACATACACAACCTTTTTCGGTGCCATTTTACGATGGTGTCAAGGCAGACGCTGTCGCAGCCTTTTCTTGGCGGGTCTACTACGATGGTGTCGGCGTAGACCCGGTTCTTTCGTACTGCTCGGCAGAACTTCCTCTGCTTTTCCTACAAAAACTCGACGTTTTCAAAATGATTCAGCTGCGCGTTGGCGCGGGCATCATCGATGGCCTGGGGCACGATCTCTACGCCGTAGACCTTCTTTGCTTTCTGGGCCAGAAACAGGGGAGATGGTTCCAATGCCGCAGTAGAGATCCCCAGACGGTTTCCTCCCGGTTAAACCTGCGTACTCCAATGCGGTTCCGTAAAGCTTCTGGGTCTGCACCGGGTTGACCTGATAGAAGGACAGCGGGAGATACGGTAGCAGACATTCACCACCGATGTAGTCGGTGATGTAGCCCGGGCCGTACAGGTTTACGATCTCTTTGCCCATGATGACATTCGTCTTTTCCCGGTTGATGCTGCAGGAGATGCTCACCATGTGAGCGGCAGGAACCAGCATTTTGTCAACTGCTGCCGTCTCTGCGCAAACCGCATCACCTGCGCATGGCGCCTTCCCTGCCTCACCAGCAACATCCAGGCCTGGTGCCAATGCAAAACAACTTCACCAGCCGCTCCACCAGCACCTCCGGCGCCTTTAATTTTTCACATCCCCATTCAGCACCAGGCACACCATCAGCTCCCCGGTGGTAAATCCCTTGCGGATCAGCACATGGCGAACAAGCCCCTTATGAGTTTCCTCCTCATACGGCGCAATGTGATACTCTTTCATAAATCCGCGGATGCAGTCCAGGATCGGCTGATTCTCCTCCACGCCAAGCAGACGGTCCTCCTGCTCGATAATCGCATGGGTTCTGCCTGCGTAAAAGCCGGTGATGATGCGGCCGTCTTTGTCCTTTCCGAACGGGAACTGGGCCTTGTTGCGGTAGCGCCACGGCTCATCCATGCCAATGATCGGCTCCATGGGAATCTCGGTCAGGCCGCCGATACGGCTTAAATTGTTGCGTACTTTGTTTTCCTTAAACTTTAACTGTTCTTCATAGCTCATGGACTGAAGCTGGCAGCCACCGCACTGGCGGGCGGACGGGCAGCGCGGGGTGACGCGGCATGCTGACGGTTCTAACACCTGCATCAGGCGCGCAAAGCCATAGGACTTTTCGTCTTCATGACCTTGGCTTCCACAACATCACCAATCACGGCATCCTTCACAAACCAGGTGAAGCCATCGGTCTTTCCGATTCCTTCCCCAGTATCACTCATATCCTCTATCTGAACCTGAAATACATCATTCTTTTCCAATCCATGTGTTTATCCTTTCATCTCACTGCATTTCTGCGATCATCTGGCTTCTTTCTGCATCCAAACCAGGTATCCATCTCTCCCACCATATTCCGGGGCTCCCAAACCAGTGCATTACGTTGCCCGGCTTCTGTCTCCCATTTTACGGTTTTTCCCGCTCCTGCGCAAGCCTTCCCACACGATCCTTCCAAAAACTTTAGCATACCCCTTCTTTTCTGTAAGATTTTGTTTAGAAACTTCCTGCTTTCTTCACAATCTCCTCAAACTTTAGACACATTTTTTCCAGTATCATAAAGCCATGATGTGAGGGAGAAAAACAAAGCAAACCCATCATCATAATGAACAGAAGTAAACGAACATGTTCATTATACACCAATATAAGAGAGCCCGGCGGCACCAAGCGCGCAACCGCTGCCGGGGTCGTCCAACAACAATCCGTTATCCATCTGCTACGGTGGATTAAGCGGTTCCTATATATTGAATAACATTACCTCTTTCCCCTTTTAATCAGAAAACGCGCCCAAACCGGCGCGTTTTCTGACCCCTATTCTGTTTTTAGCAGTCCGTCGTCTTCCTGATATTCGTTTCCAGCAGCCGGTTATATCCCAGCCAGCCCTGATTATCCCCAGCGCCCGCAGCACTTCGATCATGGTTTCCATCTTGGCATCTGCGTTGTCGGCGAAGTTTAACGCCATGGCCTCTAACAGTGCCGGTTTCTTCGGAGAACCGTATTCCAGTTCCCCGTGGTGGGCCAGAATACAATGCTTTAGCTCGGTTGCCAGCTTCGGCGGGAAACCTTCGATGGTGCGCATGCGCTCGCTAACCATCTCGGTGCCGATGATGATGTGGCCCAGTAACTGGCCGTCATCGGTGTAGTCGTTCTCCGGGAACACGGACAGTTCCTTTGTCTTGCCGATGTCGTGAAACATGGCTGCGGTTAACAGCAGGTCACGGTTTAACATCGGATAGGCGGAGGTAAAGTAGTCACACATCTTGGTGACACTTAACGTATGCTCAGAAGACCGCCCACAAAACCGTGATGCACGCTCTTGGCTGCGCTGTGGAACTGAAACACCTTCGCAAAGTCCGGATCGCCGAAGTAGCTGTCCAGCAGTTTCTTCAGATACGGGTTTTTACAGAAGCAATGAGTGCCAGCAGCTCGGAATACATCTGTTTGACATCTTTTAAGGACACCGGAAGGTAATCTGCGGAATGTACTCGCCCTCATCTGCCTTGCGGATCCGCTTAACATTCAGCTGCTTTGCTCCCATGAACATGGTCACGTCCGCATCGATATAAACGTAATCCAGCGCCTCAAAGTTCCCAACACCCGGAGACCCCAGATCCCATAATTTCGCGTCAACAGTGCCTGTTTTGTCCTGAAGGACCAGATTTCCGTATTCTTTGCCGTTCTTGGTCAGCGCAATCTGCTTATTTTTGCAAAGATACACATCGGAAATGTGCATGCCTTCTCTAAAACTGTCAATATACCTCATATCGTTCCTTTACTTTCTATCTTATCATTTTAATTTTCCTGTTTTGCCGCCTGTCATGGCGCGCATTCTGATTCCCGCGGCCGTCAGCGGCTGCCTACCGTCACGTCAAACTCCAGCTCCGTGTAGGTGTCCCGGCCATTGCGCGCTACCGTCACATGAATGATCTGCCCGCAGGTCATCTTGTCCAGCGCGGCCTGGTATTCTTTCATGGATTTTACCGGATTTCCATTGATCTGCGTGAGGATATCGCCATTCTGGATGCCTGCGTTATATGCCGGTTTTTCCGTCACGGCATTCACCACATAAATGCCCTCCGGCAGACCATTTGCTGCCTGGGCATCGGTCACTTCCTGGCCTACGATCCCAATGCAGGGGATTGCCTGGCCGTTGCTGAGCTTCTCCAGGATTCCCTTATAATCAGAAATGCCAAAGATTTCTGTTACCCGGTTTTCTGTCCCGGAATTATCCGCAGGCGCCTGAGCCCAGCCCACCAGTTCTCCATCGGTGTTGATCAAGAAACGTACCGCATTGCGCATTCGCCAGAATGTCGGAATACAGGATGCGGCAATGCTGATCCACCATGGGACTGCTTCTCACCACATACGAAACAAAACCGTAGTCCAGCTTGAATGAACCACACCGGCCGGGCTGCCTACCGCCGCAAGCAGGTCTCCCTGCCGCACCTGATAAGAATTGCCAAGGGGCATCGGTTCCAGATCCCGCAGCTGCGATGTGTCTACATCTCCTGTGCTGATGCTGACAATGGCCATGCCGGATGTGGCATCCTTCTGTTTCATATGTCCGTTTACATCTTTTCCGTTTTCAAAGGTCACTTTAATGGAATCTGCCTGCTCCACTGCGGCTTCCGGTGTCAGAACCAGAAGTTCCTGACTGGTCTTTGCGATGATGACCCCGGCATACAGGCCTGTCGTCTCTACCGGATTGTCGAACCAGTCGGTATTCTGCTGGACCGAATGAACCACCACCACGCTCCTGTCCGCAGTCTGGGCCTTTGCCCGCAGGCTGTTTAACAGTGAATTCAGGTCATCTACAGTATAGCGGTAATGCTCCAGCGCAGTCTGAACCATTTCCTCTACAGGTTCGGTCTCCGTCTCCGCAGCATTTTCTGTCTCCTGGGCTTCCGCGGAAGATTCCACTTCATCCTTCGGAATGGAAATGGCGGATGCAGTTGGCCGGTTTCCTCCGACAACTGCTCCAGGACCGGTCTGGTCAACGCAAAGCACACCGCTGAAACCACGCCAAATATCACACCGGCGCAGGCTGCTGTTGCCATTTTGGTCGCAATCTGCTTTTTGCTGGGTGCCGGCCTTACGATCTTCTCACTGATAAAATCACGGTCATTCTTTTTTTCAGGTTTTTTCTCTGGATCCTGTATCTCAGACATTCATGTCCTCCTTACTTCATAATCCTCGTAACTGTTCAGTGCCGTCACAGTCACCCTCCCGTATGCATCGTCTATGCATTATCTTTTATTATAAGGTTTTGGGACAATTTACGCAACTAAAAAAGTGTTGTCCGCCCTTTCGCCGTCGTGCATTTCATGTTATAATCAAAAGCGCCTGAAGTTCTTCCCTCAGGCGGTTTTCTGCTATTAATTAAACACAATCGAGGATTTTTATGAACCAGAAAGTATTAAAAACATTAGAATATAACAAGATCATTACCCAGCTGACCGGTTACGCGGCTTCCACGCCGGGAAAACTCCTGTGCCAGAATCTGCCTCCCATGAGCGACTACCACGAGATCGTGCAGGCCCAGACGGAAACCAGCGATGCCCTCACCCGTGTCCGCATGAAGGGTAGCCTCTCCTTAAGCGGTGTCCGCGATATCCGTGACTCCTTAAAACGCCTGGAGATTGGCAGCGCCTTGGGCATCCCGGAGCTGTTATCCATCAGTTCCCCTGCTTACCGTGGCAGCCCGCGCCAAAGCCTACGGCCAGCACGAGGAATCCGAAGAATTTCCGGATGACTCCTTAGACTCCATGTTCCGCAGCCTGGAGCCGGTTACTTCTGTCAATAATGAGATCAAGCGCTGCATCCTCTCCGAGGAAGAGATCAGCGATAACGCAAGCCCGGGCCTGCACAAGGTCCGCCGTTCCATGCACGGCATCAACGACCGCATCCACGCTCAGTTAAACAGCATTTTAAACAGCTGCCGTTCCTACCTGCAGGATGCGGTCATCACCATGCGCGACGGACGCTACTGCCTGCCGGTCAAGGCGGAGTATAAGTCCCAGGTAAACGGTATGGTCCACGACCAGTCCTCCACCGGTTCTACCCCTGTTTATTGAGCCCCATGGCGGTCATTCAGTTAAATAACGAGCTGCGCACCCTGGAGATTCAGGAGCAGAAAGAGATCGAGGCAGTTCTGGCAGACTTAAGCGGCCAGCTTATGCCCTACACCGAGGAGCTTGCCATTGACCTGCAGATTCTGACCCGCCTGGACTTCATCTTCGCGAAAGCAGCCCTGTCCCGCCACTTTAAATGCAGCGAGCCGAAGTTCAACACCGAAGGACGCATCCACATTAAAGACGGACGCCACCCGCTTCTGGACCCGCAGAAGGTGGTTCCGATCACGGTATGGCTTGGCACCGACTTTGACCTTCTCATGGTCACCGGCCCGAACACCGGCGGTAAAACCGTTTCTTTAAAAACCGTAGGGCTTTTTACCCTCATGGGACAGGCCGGCCTGCACATTCCGGCGTTCGAGGGTTCTGAACTAGCTGTATTTGAGGAAGTCTTTGCTGATATCGGCGATGAGCAGAGCATCGAGCAGAGCCTCAGTACGTTCTCTGCCCACATGACCAACATCGTTCACATTTTAAATCAGGCAGACAGTCATTCCCTCTGCCTCTTCGATGAGCTCTGTTCCGGTACTGACCCGACAGAGGGCGCGGCGCTGGCGATTGCGGTTTTAAATTTCCTGCACAACATGAAGTGCCGCACCATGGCCACCACACACTACAGTGAGTTAAAGATCTACGCCCTCAGCACCCCGGGCGTGGAGAATGCCTGCTGTGAATTCGATGTGGCTACCCTGCGCCCGACCTACCGCCTGTTAATCGGTATCCCAGGTAAGAGTAATGCGTTTGCCATTTCTAAAAAACTGGGCCTGCCGGACTACATCATTGATGACGCGAAGACCCATCTGGAGTCCGAGGACGAAACCTTTGAGGATGTCATCAGCCGTCTGGAGGAAAACCGCGTTACCATCGAAAAGAGCGCGCAGAGATTGAGAGCTACAAGGCAGAGATTGCCCGCCTGAAATCCGGCCTGGAGAAGAAGGAAGAACGTTTTGACGAGCGCAAGGACAAGATGATCCGCAAGGCCAACGAAGAAGCCCAGCAGATCCTGCAGGGAAGCAAAAGAGACGGCGGACCGCACCATCAAAAACATCAACAAGCTGGCGGCCTCCTCCGGCATCGACACCAAAGCCCTGGAGGCAGAGCGCACGAAGCTGCGCGACAGCTTAAAGAAGGTCGAGGGCGGTCTCTCCTTAAAGCAGGAGACAAAAAACCGCACAAAGCCATCAACCCGAAGTCCTTAAAACTGGGGGACGGCGTGCGCGTACTTTCCATGAACTTAAATGGTACCGTAAGCAGCCTTCCGGATGCGCAGGGCAACGTATTTGTCCAGATGGGTATCCTGCGCTCCAAGGTGAACATCAACGACCTGGAACTGCTTCAGGAGAATTCTGTCAGCGGCCCGGGACTGGAATCCCGCCGCAAAGGCAGCGGAAGCAGCAACATCAAGATGTCCAAATCCTTTGGTATCTCCCCGGAGATCAATGTGCTGGGCATGACCGTAGACGAAGCTGTGGCACAGCTGGACAAATATCTGGACGATGCCTATATCGCCCATCTGCCGCAGGTACGCATTGTACACGGCAAGGGTACCGGAGCGCTGCGTGCCGGCATCCACAAGCATTTAAAGCGTCTCAAATATATTAAGGAATTCCACCTGGGCGGCTTCGGAGAAGGCGACGCGGGCGTTAACCATCGTAGTATTCAAGTAATTGGGGAGGAACAAAGACATGGCTGAAAAACAGCGGATTTTTGATCGTAGATGATGACGAGAACATTGCAGAACTGATTTCTCTTTATCTGATGAAAGAATGCTACGAAACCTACATTGTCAATGATGGCGAGGAAGCCCTGAAGATTTTCCCGGAGTTCAAACCAAACCTGGTTCTTCTGGATCTGATGCTTCCGGGCATTGACGGCTACCAGGTGTGCCGCGAGCTGCGCGCAACATCCCAGGTTCCTATTATCATGCTCTCCGCCAAGGGCGAGACCTTTGACAAGGTGCTGGGACTGGAGCTGGGCGCCGACGATTACATGATCAAACCCTTTGACACGAAGGAGCTGGTGGCCCGGGTAAAAGCCGTGCTGCGCCGCTACCAGGCTGCTCCGGCTCCTGCTGTACCGTGAACCGGCCCAGCAGGGCGAGTACGTGGAGTACCCGGATCTGACCGTCAATCTGACCAACTATGCGGTCACCTACTGCGGACATTCCGTGGAAATGCCGCCCAAGGAACTGGAGCTTCTCTATTTCCTGGCATCCTCCCCCAATCAGGTATTTACAAGAGAGCAGCTGCTGGATCACATCTGGGGCTACGAGTACATTGGAGACACCCGTACCGTAGATGTACATATCAAACGCCTCCGGGAGAAGATCAAGGATCACGCCAACTGGGCCCTGACCACCGTATGGTGCATCGGATATAAATTTGAAGTGCGGAAATAAAATTCGTTAATGAATCCAGGCTCCGTCCCCTCCGACGTAGCAGCCGTCCGGGGTCCGGGTATTTACAAGCATGGCTCCGTTACTGTCTGTATAGTACCACTTGCCGCTGTCCTCAATCCAGCCGCAGCGCAGGTATCCATTCATTCCAAAGCAGTACCAGGTACCGTCTATCTGAACCCAGCGGCCTACCGGATAACTTCCGTCTTTAAACTGGAACCATTTTCCACCCTGGTCGATGCACCAGTGGTTGCCCTGAGCGGTGGAGAAATCCTGTCCACTGTTCGCTGGCACCCCCGGGCCGCCGGTGCTGGCCGGGTTCCTGCCGGTGTCTCCGGGACCTCCGGAAACATACTTTCCATCTCCAGGGCCGCCGGAATAGCTGTGGTGGTAGTCATAGCTGATATCGTCTGCTTCTTCCGCAGTCAGAAACATGGTATCAGAGCTTACCCACTCTCCCTTTTTCTGATCCGCTTCCAACAGCACGCACCATAAAGTAGTAATTGCCCCGGCGGGTCATATGGCTCGCAAAATCATAGGAATTATCGTAGACCGATGCCGTACTCATCACCGATGACTCATTCCGGTACAGCTTTACCTGATAGTACCGGGCCGACGTATTGTCCGTCCAGATGCCGCTGCCGGAATCTCCGTCCCATCTTACGTTTTCTACATTCAGATCCGTTGCCGCAAACCCGCTGACCGTCCCGGCCAGAATCATCCCCATGGCAAGCAGCACGCCTGCAATCCATTTTCCTGTTTTTCTCATACGATTCTTCTCCTTTTCTGTTACAGATTTGTTGCCAGCGGCAGGGAAAAAGATAAACTCCGATCCCACGCCCTCGGTGCTGACAACGTCGATATTTTCCCCATGTGCCTGAATGATCTCCTTCACGATTGCCAGGCCCAGACCGGTGCCCTTTTTATCTTTTCCGCGGGACAGGTCAGATTTGTAACACCGGTCAAATACCTTTTTCACGCTGTCCTTCGGAATGCCGATTCCCGTATCTTTCACCGAGACAAAGATTTTCTCATTTTTAATGCGCGTCTGGATATAGATCGTGGAATCCTGATGACTGAATTTGATGGCATTGTCAATCAGGTTGTAAAGCACCTGCTGGATCTTTCCCAGATCCGCGTAAACCATCTGGATATTATCGGAAAAGGTCAGCTCAAAATTGATATTCTTCTTTTCACAGGTTCCCTCAAAGGAAGCTGCCGTGTCCTTGATGACCCGGTTAATGTCAAAGCTGGACCGTGACAGATACCCCCTTGCTGTCCAGAGAGTTTAAGGTCAGCATGCCCTGCGTCAGCTTGGTCAGGCGCTCCGTTTCTGAAATCACGCGGGTTAAGTATTTCTCGTACATCTCCGGCGGAATGGTTCCGTCTATGATGGCCTCCAGATACCCTTTAATAGAGGTCAGCGGAGAGCGGAAATCATGGGAGACATTGGCAATGAAATTTCGCTGGTATTCCTCCAGCTTATTTAACTCCCCGGACATATAGTTCAGGGTTCCTGCCAGATACCCCATCTCATCCCGGCTGTTTAACTCAATCCGGTAATCCAGATTGCCCGCCGCATATTCATTGGCGCCCTCCGTAATCTTTTTGAGCGGAAAGTATACGGTATTGGTGAACACCAGCAAAATGGTCAGCGACAGGATAAAGAGGATTGCTGCCGTTATGTAAACTACATTCAGATTGGAATTGCTCATCTCCCAGATCACGCTCATAGGCAGATGTAGCAGCACGTAGCCATAGGTATTGTAATTTCCCGTAATGGGCGCGGAGACACTTAATACATCGTACGGAAAGAGCCCGTAGTAAGATCCGGTGCAATAGGACTTATTGCCAGTTGCGGTAGGATCAAACCCCTCAATGGTCGTACCGGCCCGCTTATTCTGCTCGCTGTCCACCACAATGATGCCCTGGCGGTTCACTACCCAGATCTCTGCCCGCACAAATTTGGCTACCGCCTGAAGCTGCGGATAAACCGAATCCAGATCCTGCTTCTTCCCCTGGTAGACACTGCTGTAGGCTGACGCGATCAGGTTCGCCTCGTCGTACATGGCCTCGGCCTGATTTTTTACCTGATTTTTTGTTCATCAGCTGTGCGGAAAAGGTCGCAATGGACGCAAATCCAAGTAAACCAAACACCAGGTAACCTAAGATAAATTTATAGTAGAGTGAATGTTTCATAAATGCGCGTTACCCCTCATGTTGTAATAGATGTCTGAAACATATCCATTCTAACATAAAATCATGCCGGGAAACAACAAAAAGCACGCCTGGCAGCGTGCTTTTCGTTTAGGAGATGAGTTTCTGATTTCACGGGTCAGATGAAACCAGACGAAATGTATAGAATATTCACATGTAGTTAGTTGCGGCTAACTGTCATTATATTAGCATAGGCTAACTCTTTTTGCAACCCCTTTTTCAAATTTTTCGTATTTTTTGTATTTCTTTTTGTACGCTCCGGCAAGGTGCATTTCCAATCCGGCAGCTTTCCTGATCTGTCGGCTGCGATCCTGACCTGACGGTTGCTCCTCCAATCTGCTGGCCGCAGTCCTTCTACCGGCTTCGGTCCTGATACTCGGATGGAGAGATTCCCGTCATCTTCTTAAACTGGGCGCTGAAATAAGCGGTATCGGAATATCCCACCTGCTCCGCCACCTCGTAAACCTTCACCCGGCAGTCCTTCAGCAGCTCCATGGCTTTTTTTCATGCGGTACAGCGTTAAGTAACTGGTAAAGGTATAGTCCGTCTCTTTCTTGAACACACGGCTTAAATATCCTTCGCTGATCTCCAGCTCTCCAGCCACAGTACTGATATTGATATCCTCCCGGAAATGTTCCCGGATCAGCTGCACAGCCTGCTCTACATATTTATTCTTCGTATTTTTCACCGGATTCAAACGGAGTACCGGCATATCCTGCTCCTTTGCGGCTTTTGACTCCCGCGCCTCTTCCTGCCCCTGAATGTGGCGCACCGCCGCCTCCAGCTCGCCGTCCTTGAGTGGCTTTAACAGATAGTCGCTGACTCCAAGGCGCAGCGCGCTCTGGGGCATACTTGAAATCGCTGTAGGCCGTCAGGATGATAAATTTAGCCCGGCATCCATTCTCCCGCAGCTTCGCGATCATCTCCACGCCATCCATGCGGGGCATCTTCACATCGGTCACTACAATATCCGGTGACAGGCGCTCAATTAAAGCCGCGCCCTCTTCTCCGTTGGCGGCCGCCCCCACCACCACACAGCCCAGGGCTGACCAGTCAATGGTCAGGAGGATGCCCTTTGCGGGCCATGGTCTCATCTTCCACCACTACTACTCTATTCATGTTCCACGTCCTTTCGGAATGGCAGGCGCAGCGTTACGGTGGTTCCGTCCTCCATCGTCTCCGCATGCATGCCGTATTCCTCTCCATAGTAAATCTTTAAGATCTGGATCACGTTGTAAAGCCCCAGATGCCCGTCCTGCTTTGCCGGTGCCGGGCTGTTGATCCAGTCCACCATGTCCTGACTCATACCACATCCATCATCCGTTACGGAAATGCTGAGAACACCGTCCTTCTGCGCTGCGTAAATGCAGAGATAGCCATTATCACACCCGTCCAGGCCGTGAATGACGGCATTTTCCACCAGCGGCTGCAGGATCATTTTGGGAATCATGCTCTCTTCCAGAAGGTCCGGAATTTCCGTCTCATAGAGGAAACTTCCACTGAACCGGATTTTCTGGATGCGGATGTAGCTGTCTATGGTATCCAGCTCCTCCCTCAGGGTAATGAACGGCCTGCTGGAAATGCTTTTTCCTTAAAATAACCGCCAGGTTTTCTGCCAGCACCGCGATTTCCGGAATCTGGTTGATCTTGGCGTTCCACTTGATGGTGTCCAGCGTGTTATACAGAAAATGCGGATTTAACTGGGTCTGGTACAGGCGCAGGGTCGTCTCATTTAAATCCTTTTGCTGCTGCACCTTCTCTTCTTCCAGATATGTCTTTAAATCGCGTACCATCCCGTTAAAGCTGTCTGTCAGTCTTCCCAGCTCATCGGTGCGGCTGCTGTGGACACGGATGTTTAAATCCCCTTCCTTAACTTTCTCCATGGCCTTGTCCAGCTGGCTGACCGGCTTTACAATGTTCCGGGTCAGCGCGCCGGAGATCACCATGGACAGAACCAGGCTCAGCAGGGACATAGCCAGAAGCACCGTTCCCATGGTCTGCATGGCCGGGGAGCTGATGGGCGCCTGACGGCACAGGATCACATAGAATCCCTGCACCGGTTCCTGCGTCCACAGATACTGGGCATCCTCCGCCTCATTCAGTTTTGTCTCATCATAGTCCGGTCTGGAACAGTAAAACGGCCGCATATGGGAATCCAGAAGCCAGATGGTATCCGTCTGGGAATAGAATCCGCTGAATACATTATCGAAATTTTCCCGGGTAAAATCCAGTACCAGGTATCCGGTCCGGGCCCCGGGATTTTCTATCGCGTAAGCTCCCTGCATCAGCACACGGGCATCCGTCAGTGCCAGATATGGATCGGTGCGGTACCAGGTCATGCCGTCCTGGCCGTACGCTTTCTTTTAAAATGCCCCAGTACACGGGCAGGGAATCCGCCCGCGACAGTGTATCGGTCGTGAACCGCAGCTTCCCGCCCACATCGTACACACTGACCTGGGCATGCCCGTAAATCTCCTGGGATGCCTGATACAGCGAAACGTAGATGCCACGCTGCATTTCTACCGTTGTGGTATCGATCATATAGCGGGCCACGGAACCGTTCTGGTAATCTCCCGGCACGCTTCCTCACAGTCATCCAGAAGCGCGGCAAACCGGCTGCGGATCTCCGTGATCTGCCGATTCGCTTCCTGCTCACTCTGGCGGTTCAGGGAAGCCGTAAACAGCCGCACCATAACCACGCTGGTTAACAGAAGCGGAACCAGCGTTACCAGAAAGCAGGACAGAAAGATCTGGCCGCGGAACGAAAGAGTTTTATGCTTCATGCTCCGCCCTCCTTTCCGGCGGCCTGCTGCCACAGCGCTTTTGCCCGCTGTTTTGCTTCCGAAAAGGTATCCTGGTCTGCCTCCAGAAGCGGCAGCTTCTCCATGCGATCCAGGCCTGTTGCCGTGGCTGCATCCATCCGCACAGAACGGCGGTTCTGGCTCACCGACATGATCTTCTGTGCATCACGGCTGACCGTAAAATCCAGAAATTCCCGGGCTGCTCCTTCATGGCTGCTTCCCGCCCGGACCGCCGTGCCGTCCAGCACCGCCGCGGTTCCTCCTCCGGGTAAATGTAATCCACATCAGCTCCGCCGCTGCGAAGCGTCTGAGCCGCTGCCTCCGTGGTCACGCCAACAGAGTAACGCCCGTCCAGGATCCCCTCGTTTCCCTGCTCCACCGTTTTAAGACCTCGCGATTCAGATTTTCTGCCAGTTTTCCATATAGTCTTCGCCACTCTGGCTGCTTAGCATAGCTGCCGCAAGCGCCAGGGCAGACACATCGGACTGCTCCGGATCTGCAAATGCCACTCGTCCCTGCCACCGGGGTTCCAGCAGACTCCTCCCAGCCCACAGGGAGTTCCCGGTATGTCACCACATTGGTATTGTACATGATCACCAGCGGCAGTACCCAAAAACCAGTCCAGACATGGTCCGGTGACATATACCGGCTGTCCAGCATTTCTATCTCACTGCTCTCACAGGGGAGCCACAGCGCCTTGTACTCATCCAGAAGTTCCGTGCTCACGCCAAAGGCCAGATCCCATTTTCGGCTGAGCCGCCCCACGGCTTCCATCCCTGCTTCTTTCTGTCTGCTTCTGCGCGAACCACCCGCGGACCTCTTCCGATGTTCCGCCTGCACCTCCACCGTCAGGCCGGTGCGCTCCTCAAATTCCTTCACCACCGGCTCATAAACCGCAGGTTCCAGATCCGTGCAGACCACCAGATCCGCCTGCACCGCAGGCAGCGGCTGCTCTGTCCTGCGCCCGCAGCCGGAAACGAGCGCCGCAAAGCCCTGCAGCACCAGTGCCGCAGATACAAAAAACTGCTGTTCTTACGCTTCTGCTTTTCATCCAGTCATTCCCCTCAGGTTCAAAATTACAAAATCAGCGGACGCGCCACTGGCGCCTCCTCGATATGCATAGCAACAAAAATCCCCCGTCTTGCGGGTTTCTGCTATTTCATTATATTATAGCAGAAATCCTGAAAACGGGATTTTTACAGGACATTTACAGCCCCAGGAATTTTTCAAATAATTGCAGAGCATCACAGCCTCATGCTCCGTCTGCATCTCACAGAAGATGCGGAGCAGCGGCTCCGTTCCGGAGAATCGGGCGCTGACCCAGCCGCCGTTCTTTAAATAGACCTTACAGCCGTCCATATAAGAAATATGGTCAATCTCAAACGGAATCTCCGGCAATGCCTGGTCCATCATCAGGGTCTTATGGATGCGCTCTTTTTCCTCTGCCGTGAAGCGGTACGCGCGTTCTTCCATATGGATCTCGCCGTATTTTGCGGATGTCCCCGGCAATCTCCGACAGCTTCTTACCGCTGACTGCGATCATCTCCACCAGAAGGGATGCAGCATAAATCCGTCCTTACCATGAATATGCCCTTTCACCGTCAGACCACCGGAAGATTCACCGCCGATGATGGCATCTGTCTCCTGCATTTTTGCAGAAATGTACTTAAAGCCCACCGGCACCTCATAACATTTCTGACCGAAGCTCTCTGCCACCTTGTCCAGCACATGAGTCGTAGACAGATTGCGCACCGCCGGCCCGCGCCAGCCGCGGTATTTTAACAGGTAGTAGTACAGCATCACCAGAATGGTGTTTGCGTGAAGGTAATGACCCTTATCATCGATAACGCCCAGACGGTCCATCGGTGGCAATACCGATATCGCAGTAGCGGTCCAGCACATAGTTCTGCAGGTTGCGCAGCGTGTTCTCTGTCGGTGCAGGCATCTTGCCGCCAAACAATGTATCATGCTGGGAATTGATGGTCTCCACCGTACACCGGGCAATGGAAAGGATAGTGCAGAGCGCTGTCAGGCTCACGCCGTACATGGGGTCAATGGCAATGCGCAGGTCCCGCTCCCGGATGGCATCCAGATTGATGAGGGAGATAATGTTGTCCAGATATTCATTCATGGGATTCATCTCCACCACCTGACCGTTCTTTACCAGCTCCTGGTAGGCGTGCGGCGGCATCTGCCCGTTCTCCTCCGGATCCGCACGTAGAGCTTGTCTGCCTGCTCCAAATAGCGTTCAATGTCCGCGGTCTGATGCTCATCCGCATCGCGGCCGCCTTTGGTAAATACCTTAATGCCGTTGTAGATGGCCGGGTTGTGGCTGGCCGTTACCATCATGCCGTAGCTTAAATCGTGCTTCATCACATAGAACATGATGAGCGGAGTCGGGGGAGCTGCGGTCCACAAACAGCACCTTAATTCCCTGCTGCCCGAAGATCTCGCAGGACCAGATGACAGCCTCCTTGAGAGGAAACGCCGGTCATAACCGATCACCACCGGCTTGTTCTCCACATGCTCTGCCTTGATTTTTAAGGACATAGCCAGCGCAAGCTTCTGAATGTTTTCTTTGGTAAACTCTTCGCCAATGATGGCTCTCCAGCCACCAGTACCAAATTTTATCATAACCACACCTCTCTTTAAACTACAGATACTTTGCCCTTGCTGACTTTTTAAGAAGATCAGCAGGGAAATTACGGTGCTGACGGTCAGAATGGACGCCAGGGCTGCCGCGGTACCAAAGCTGTTTCTTGTACCACCTCGGTATAGATTGCAACAGAAATCGTACTGGTCTTGCCGCCGTACAGCATAACGCTGGATGACAGCTCATTGATACAGGTGATCCAGCTTAAGATCGCGCCGGAGAGAACGCCCGGTGCCATCAGTCTTGCGGTCACGTTTACAAAGGTCTTCATTGGGGATACGCCCAGGCTGATGGAGGCCTCCTCCACGCTCACATCCATCTGCTGCAGGAACGCACTGCCGGAGCGAACCGTGTAAGGCAGCTTGCGGACGATAAACGCCATAATCATGATCATAGCGGTACCGGTCGAGGATTACCGGCTGCTTATTGAAGGCAACGATTAAGCTGATACCAAGAACAGCGCCCGGAATAACGAACGGGAACATGATCAGAAGATCCATCAGCTGGCCTGCCAGGCCTTTCTGGCGCACAACGATGTAAGAGATCAGCATGCCCAGGATGATAATGAACACAATCGCGATGGAGGAAAATACGAAGGTGTTGCGGATATTGGTCCACAGGCGGTTGAAGATTGTCACATAGCTGTCCAGACTGAAGCCCTTCTGGAACCCGGTAAAGTCACACTTGATAAAGCTGCTGACAATGACCACGATCTGCGGCATAATGCCGATCAGGGTAACCAGCATCACCGGCAGGGTAACCAGAAAACGTTTACCACCGTGAAGGACTTCTTCCTTCGGCGGGCGCATGGCAGTCATTACATAGTTTTTGCGGCTCACAAAATATTTCTGCACCAGAAGCACCGTGGTGGAACAAAGCACTACGACTACAGAAAGAGCACTTGCCAGATGGGCGTTGCCGCCGATCTCACTCATGTACTCGTTGTATACAAGAACCGGCAGTACCATATAACCTTCACCGATCAGCATCGGGGTACCGAAGTCCGCCAGACTGGTCATAAATACCATGATGGCACCTGCCGCGATGGACGGAGCCACCACCGGAAGGGTGATGGTTAGAGGCGGCGCAGCTTGTTGCTGCCCAGGTTCTCTGCCGCTTCCTCAATGCTGGAATCGATGCTTCCCATGGCCCCCGATGTATACAGGTACACATAGGGGAACAGCTTAAACGTAAATACCAGGATAATGCCCAGCTTTCCGTAAATACTCGGCAGATGAATGCCGATATTGGCAAACAGCTTTTGTCACAAAACCTGCACGGCCAAAGAGCATGATCCAGCTGTACGCGCCGATAAATGGTGGGCTCATCAAACTCATAATGATGAAAATGTGAATGAAGTTTTTGCCAAACACATTATAGCGGGACATCATGTACGCGATCGGAACACCTACTAACAGGGTCGTACAGGTGGTCACAATGGATACAAACAGGCTTCGTCCCAATGCTGAGTAATAATACTTCTTCGTGAAGAACCGGATGTAGTTTTCAAAGGTGAATCCGGCAGTTTTGTTGGAGAAGAAGCTTCGGGTAATCAGGGTGCAGAACGGGTAGATTAAGAAGATCAGCATAAAGCCGATGACTACCACCTTGACCCAGAACCAGAAGTCCAGTTTTTTCCGGGATGTTACCATGAGATCACCTCCTGGGTTGCCGCATCGTATACGCCTACCGCGTTGATGTCAAAGTTAACCTTTACATTCTCTCCGTCCGGGCGGACTGTCTGCACATCCTGGTGTACTCGTTCAGCTGTAAGGTCTGACCATTGTTCAACTCAATCTCATACTCAATGAAATCTCCCAGGAAGGTGGACATCACGATTTTACCCGGAAGTCCATTGCTCTCATCAAAAACAGCTGCTCGGTCTCGCGGAGATGATGCCCTTGCCGGAGAACGGCTCTTTCAGTTTGCAGGTAATGCTGCACTCGTCCTTGATGTTTAAGACTGCTGCCTCCGGATTTTTTGCCATCCACCTCACACTCAACGAAATTGAGACTCAATGAATCCGGCTACAAAGGTATTCTCCGGTTTCTTGTAAATGGCCTCCGGAGTTCCCACCTGCATGATGTTGCCCTCTTTCATGACGGCGATGCGGTCAGAAATCGCCAGCGCCTCTTCCTGATCGTGGGTAACATAACTGGTAGTAATTCCCAGACGCCTCTGCAGCTTCTTAATGGCAGTTCTCATCTGCACACGCAGCTTCGCATCCAGATTGGAAAGTGGCTCATCCATCAGAAGAACTCCCGGCTCAATAACGAAAGCTCGCGCCAGTGCCACGCGTTGCTGCTGGCCGCCGGAAAGCTCGTTCGGCTTTCTGTCCTTTAACTGGCCGATCTGAACCAGTTCCAGTGCCTCTTCTACCTTACCCGGGATCTGATCCTTCGGGCACTTTTTCGCTTTCAATCCATACGCCACGTTCTCGGCCACTGTCAGATGCGGAAAGATGGCGTAGTTCTGGAATACCATGCCGATGTCACGCTTGTGGGCTTCCAGGTTGTTGATGACCTTGTCATCGAAACAGATCTCACCGCCGTCTACGCTGTTAAATCCGGCGATCATGCGAAGCAGGGTCGTCTTGCCGCAGCCGGACGGACCCAGCAGGGTAAAAGAACTCGCCCGGCTGAATTTCCAGATCTACCCGTTTAAGGCTGTAAAGTTCCCGTATTTTTTACGGCTTTTTATGACCACTGCATGACTCATATTCATTCCTCCATTCCTGTTTTTCAATCTGTATCTCCCATTGCCCTGCGAACTAGAAACGGTACTGCCCTCCAGAATCTGCTCTGACCTTACCTGTAGTCTCTCCCTTAACCAGGAAAGGCTGCCCGCCCGCTTGGGGCAAGGCAGTCTTTCCGGTTCGCTCAGCTATTTACCTGTCATATTCTGTCACATGTTCTGATCTTCTGTTTCCTGTCATTTCCGAAACAATTTCCGAACCGTGCCATTAATCTACCATGATATCGTTGAAGTGTTCGATATTGGCTTCCTTCTCATTTGCTGCCCAGTCAAAGTCATAATCTACTAATACCAGATCCTCTAACTTGGCCATGCCTTCTCCAACTTCCATATCGCTTCTTACCGGACGGCGTCCCCAGTTCTGGCTCTGCTCAGTCTGGCATTCTTTAGAGGTAACGAAATCGATGAACAGTTTTGCGTTCTCTTCGTTCGGGCATCCCTTAACCAGTGCGACACCATCCGGAACTGCGCTGGTGCCATCCTTCGGATATACAAATCCAACGGACGGATCGTCTGCGTATTTGATAGCAGACTTCTCAATGGTGATACCTACATAGAACTCACCGTCAGCTACCATCTTGTGGCACTTACCGGAGGAGTCAACGATCTTGCCGTCCAGGTTGTCATACAGTTTCTTGATGAAATCCCATCCTGCTTCCTTGCCGCCATGTCCAAGGATCATGGTGCAGAGCTGGGTGTATGCGGAACCAGATTTAGACGGCAGGCAGTAAGCAATTTTGCCCTTCCACTCCGGTTTGGTCAGGTCTTCCCAGGACTCCGGAATGGTTAAACCGTCTTTCTCAATTAAGTCTTTGTTATAGAAGATAACCATCGGAAGCGGGCTCTCGCCGATCCACAGGCCATCCGGATCTTTGTATGCATCGCCGATGAACTCATCGTTTGCACATACATACGGCTGGAAGTACTCTTTGAATGCTGCCAGGGAGTCTGCGCCGCCGCCCCACAGGACATCTGCGATCGGGTTTGCGGACTCTGCTGCGATTCGGTTACAAAGCTCACCGGTTCCGGCTGCTACTACCTCAACCTTAACGTTCGGATATTTCTCCATGAAGAGGTTTACGCCTGCATTCAGCGGATCTGCGTCATGCGGGGAGTATACCACTACGCTTCCGGTATAATCTTCCGGAGCCTTGTCTGCTTTTTTCCTCTTTGGAAGTGTCCTCAGCCTTGGATTCTTCTGCTTTCGTCTCTTCTGCTTTCGTCTCTTCGGCCTTGGTCTCTGCCGGCGCTGCAGTGGTCTCTGCTGCCTTTCCGCCGCCGCATGCGGTCATACTCAGTGCCATAAGTGCTGCCAGTGATGCTGCTAACCAACGTTTCTTCATAATCCTCTCTCCTTTTCACGTCCTAATTAGATTCACGTTCTTATATTACGTTCTCCGGGATGGCCTGCTGTGAGCGAATGAGCAACTGCGCCGCGTTACAGTCCGCGTGTTGCGTGAACTATAAGTTTTTCCCTTTAAGATACTCTTATTATATGATGTCTTTGTGCGTTTTTCCATTTGTATTTCTGACTTTTCTTTTGTAATTCTGAACTTCGTATAATAAATTTGTTTTTATATTATCTTTTGTGCATTATTTATCTATGTTAAAAAAAGAAGGCATCTGTCGCTGACAGACGCCTTCTCTTTACTTCTATTTTCACTTTTACACTTCATCTTTCCAGTGCAGCCGGTGCAGATGCCCTTCCATGTTCATCTTCTCAAATCCATTCTGGCGCAGTGCCTCATACAGCACAATGGCCACGGAATTGGAAAGATTTAAAGAACGGATATCACCCCACATGGGAATGCGCACACAGTTTTCCTTGTGATCCACCAGAATTTCTTCCGGGATTCCGGCACTTTCCTTGCCGAACATAATGTAGCAGTCCGGCTCGTACTCCACCTCGGTGTAGGTTTTCGGTGCCTTGGTGGTGGCCATATAGATCTTCGCCCCCGGGTTGCGGTCCAGGAAATCCTGAAAGTCCGAATATACGGTGACATCCAGCTTGTCCCAGTAGTCAAGTCCGGCACGCTTTACCGCCTTTTCATTCAGCTTAAATCCCAGCGGCTCGATCAGGTGCAGGCGGGTGTTGGTGGCCACACAGGTCCGGCCGATATTGCCGGTATTCATCGGCATTTCCGGCTCAAATAATACAATGTTCATCTTCTTTACTCCGTTTTTCCGTCCAGGCGGTCCACAAACCGTTTGATGCGGCTTAAGGCCTCCTTCAGACTCTTTAAGGAATAGGCATAGGATACGCGCAGGAATCCCTCTCCGCAGTCACCAAAGGCAGTTCCCGGTACCACGGCTACCTTCTCTTCCCGCAGCAGGCGGGTGGCAAACTCCTCGGAGGTCATGCCAAACCTCTTGATGCTTGGGAACATGTAGAATGCGCCCTGGGGTTCAAAGCAGTCCAGATTCATCTCCTGGAACGCATTCAGCAGGAAGCGGCGTCGCTGGTCATAGGACTCGCGCATATGCTTCACATCTTCATCCCCGTTGCGCAAAGCCTCCACTGCAGCGTACTGGCTGGTGGTCGGTGCGCACATGATGGCATACTGATGAATCTTTAACATCTGTTTTAAGATGATCTCCGGCGCGCAGGCATAGCCCAGACGCCATCCGGTCATGGCAAAGGCCTTGGAGAAACCGTTGATCAGAACGGTACGCTCCTTCATGCCTGGCAGCGATGCGATGGTCACATGGTCTTCCTTCGCGTAGGTCAGCTCCGAATAGATCTCATCAGAAATCACAAACAGGTCTTTCTCGATAACGATCTCCGCAATTTTTTCCAGGTCTTCCGCTCCATAATGGAACCGGTCGGGTTGTTCGGGAACGGAAGCACCAGGACTTTCGTCTTCGGTGTGATCTTTTCCAGTAATTTCTCCGGGGTTAAGCGGAAGCGGTCTTTCTCCTCCAGCTCAATCGGCACCGGGACACCGTCTGCCAGCACACAGCACGGGTGTAGGAAACATAGCTCGGCTGCGGGATCAGCACTTCATCCCCGGGTCGATCATGGCGCGCATAGCCGCGTCAATGGCCTCACTGCCACCTACCGTCACCATAATCTCATGGTCCGGGTCATAGCAGACGTTGCAACGGCGCTCCAGATAGTTGTGAATCTCGATTTTCAGATCTTTTTAAACCTGCGTTGGAAGTGTAAAAGGTACGTCCTTTTTCCAGGGAATAGATACCCTCCTCGCGGATATGCCACGGAGTATCAAAATCCGGCTCGCCCACACCAAGGGAAATCGCATCTTTCATCTCACTTACAATATCAAAGAATTTACGGATCCCGGACGGCGGGATCGTTACGATTTTATCAGATAACGGGTTTCTCACGGTGTAATCATCATCCTTTCATCCTGGACCTCATCGCAGAGAACGGTTCCGTGGTCCTTATATTTTTTCAGTACAAAATGGGTTGCAGTGCTTAAAACGGAATCCAGCGGAGCCAGCTTGTCGGAAACAAACTGCGCTACCTGGCGCATAGTCTTGCCCTCGATAAATACGGTGAAATCGAACGCACCGGACATCAGATATACGGAATTCACTTCGCTGTACTGGTAAATACGCTCCGCGATCTTGTCAAATCCCATTCCTCTCTGCGGAGTTACTTTCACTTCGATCAGCGCAACCACTTTTTTCCTCGCTGGTGTTGTCCCAGTTGATCAGGGTGTGATAACCACAGATAATGTGTTCTTTCTCCATCTCGGCAATCATTGGCGACCGCGACTTCGCTCTCCCTAAAAGAATCGCCAGGTCATGGATATCGATTCTGCTGTTCTTTTCGATTACCGCCAAAATTTTCTCTCTCATGTTTTGATTGCCTCCTTGTATAGTTGTATATATGTGGAATCCCGATTTTTTCAGGCGAAAAAATCAGGAATCACTTTCGTTATTTCATCGGGCTGCGGACGCTCCAGAAAGCCCCGGCCCTCCTGCACGATCATTTCCCGTGCAATGCCTTTATTGACCCGGCCGATGACCTGGGCCGGAATATTTTTTTTCTGCCAGTGTGCGGACAAGCTGCCCGCCGTTGTCTGCGGTTAAAAGCACACAGCCCTGGCTGTAAAGGCGGTACGGATTTAGCTCCAGCCGCTCACAGACCTCCACCGTCTCCTGACGCATGGGAATCTGGCGCAGATAAAATTCCACGCCGGTCTCATAAGCGCCGGTCAGGTTCCAGATGGCAGTTAAGATGCCACCTCGCCCGCCGGTTCCCCACTCGGCGGCGCCGCAGGCACGCCAGAACTCCGGACTTATCGCGCAAAGCGGCGCATCCTCTGCAGGATTCTCTGCGTCCTGTAATGCTGTCTGTGTTCCAGGCACCGCAGCCTGCCTCCCATCTCCCGCGGCTTCCCGCAAAGATACCGGCTGCAGCCTGCAATCTCTTCCATATATTCATTGGAAAACCAGCGGGACAGTTTTTCTTTCTCTGCCTCCGCCAGTTTCACCGTTCCCGCGAGTCCCGCATAGCCCGCCACCACCAGATCCTGTCCGGCATGCAGAAGGCCCGTGTTCTCGCGCTCAATCCTTCGCATCATATGATTTCAAACCTTTCACCGCGGATTCCTGTGCCCGCAGGCACATCTGACCGCTTCTACTGCCGCACTTGTTCAAAACTTGCGCTCTTTTACTGCTCCCCAGGACCATCCGTCACCGGAGCTGGTGCTTCTGCCGGTGCGGATCCCGGACCGCCGGAGGAATTCTCTGACGGCTGGCTCACCACGCCAGGACCAACTACCTGGCTCTGGGACGGCTGCGGTGCGGCAGTCTCTGCCGGTGCTGCCTGTTCCGGTGCGGTCTCCAACGGCTGTGCCGGAGTCTGGCCCGCTGCCGGAGCAGCTGGCTGCGCCGGGGCTGCGGACCTACCAGAACAATCGCCTTGGACGGATTGTAAAGTATCCGTATGCAGAATGGTGCGCTCTTTCTCCACGCCGTCTACTGTTACCACTTTCCAGAGTCTGGACTTATAACCGATATGCGCGGACTGGACCTGTTTGGTCTGACCCGGCTTTAAGGAATTGTCCACCTTGCGCTGCGGCTCACCCGGATCCGTCTTGCTTAAGGTCTCAGAAATGTATTCCACCTTCCGGTTTGCGGACGGGTCTCCTTGCCATAAATCGTAAAGGTCAGGGTCTTGCCCGCCGTAGTTCCCTCAATGTAAATCGGGGTGCTGTAATTATTGGTAATCTTAATATCTTTATAAGTACGGCAATGGCCGCATCCATGGATGGCTTTACATAGGTAACGATCATGGAATGATTCTGCCGCTGGGTAATCTCCAGCTCTGCCGCCAGTGACGCATCGTACAGCGTTGTGGCAATCTGGCACACGCCGCCGCCCACACTGTCTACGACCTGCCCGTTCTCGTAAGCCGCTGCCGTAAAGTAACCATTCTCAATAGTAAACGGATGCATGCACTCATAACCGGATAACGTCTCCCCCGGCATCAGCACATGGCCATTGATCTTGGATACGCCATTCGCGATATTGCCGGAACGGGATGCCCTGCTGCTGGCATAGGCCGTGGTACAGGTACCCAACACATCGGAAATAGACTCCAGATCTGCTTTTTGATCTTCGGCTGCTGCTCACTTATGACCGCATCCACAGAAACTGCTGCACCGTTTTCCTTTTCCAACGCCTTGTTTAACGCGTCTATGGTGGCCTTTACATCTACCGCCATACCACTCTGCTCCGGTGTAATCTCAAACTTTCCGTTTACACGGGTGATGGCCGCATCCTGCGGCTCGCCCGGCAGGCCGGAACACTGTTCTTCCACAAAGGCCTGAACCACCGTTTCATCGACTCCGGCTTCCAGAGAAATGTGCACCGGTTCTTTTTCCAGATCCTTGCGTTCCATGTACTGGCGGATCAGGCAGCCGCCTGCGGCATACTCCTCTGCCTCCTGCAGCGCGTCCGTGTTTGCGCACGCATAGCCAAGATCTTTGGCTGTAGTCTCTACTTTGTTTCCCACTACATCAAGCGTTATGCTGCGTTCCTCCAGAGCAGAAACATAGGACGCAAATTTCTCCTCTGCCTCCTCCTTTGTCAGTCCGCCCAGCGCAAAGTCACCTGCGTAAATGCCTCCGGAAAGGTTTTTTCTTTCGCGTAAGCCGGAAATGCAAACACACTTCCAAGTATTGCTGCAAAGGCTAGGCCTCCCAGCGCACTCCACTTTTTCATCATTGTCTCCCTTGTCTGCATTCTGCTGCAACGCTGTGTCCGCGCGCTTTTGCCTGTGTTCCAGGACGTTTTACATCATGACAGATAATGCCATCGGAGCTACCATAGCCACGATCAGGATTACGATCACAACGCCCATGATAATGCGGGCTTTTTATTGTTATGCATGTTCATCATAATAAAATTCACCTCTTCTTAAATTCTAAAAAGATTGCCCGCCGTTTATTTCTGCGGGCAGATCCATGTTTTTCTGTACTGGATTACCGGATTCTTCCGTACTGGGATATGATCTTATCGGTGATACGGGAGATCTCATTCCTGCTCAGATAGTCAATCTGCACAGGTAAATCTATTTTATGATATTTTAGTAAATACCGCAAGTCCTCTTTTTGCTTTTTGAAGCCGGCTGTTCCGTTTTACCTTGTAGATCAGCGGCTTCGCGGCGAAGACCTCCGGAGCTTCTGCCCCGTGTTTTTCCACCAGCTTCTGATAGAGCCGGTGGGCGTCAAGCGCATCGCCCAGCGCCCGGTGGGCACTCTCCTGCTGAAGTCCGTAAAAGGCACAGGCCGCGCCAAGGCGCTTGCTCTCCTCCGCCGGCATAAAACGGCGGCAGATTGTCAGGGTGTCAATGCCAGTTTTTTCAAACGACATCCCCTGATTCACGGCAGCCCGTTTGACAAAGCTGTAATCGAAAATAACGTGATGTCCGAGCAGCGGAAGTTCTCCACAGAAAGCAAGAAATTCTCAAGGATATCCACAATATCCGGCGCGTCTTTCAACATATCCCCGCTGATGCCAGTCAGCTCCGTAATCCGCTCCTCCAGCTCCCGGTGCGGATTCAGCATGGTGTGGAAGCGGCCGGTTTCCTGTCCGTTTTCCACGCGCACTGCGCCGATTTCGATGATCTTGTCCTGTTTGGGATTCAGGCCGGTGGTTTCTAAATCCAATGCAATATAGCTGTTTGAGATCTGCACATCCTGCTTTGCAGCTTCCTGCACTGCGATTTTCCGGGCAGGCCCATGTTCTTCTGTTGCTGTATTCTGCTCATTCATCATACTTCCGTCCTCCCCAGCACTGTCACGTTCGCGTTATGGTTCAGCCGGTCTTTCTCCCGGTAATCAAACAGCAGAATCTCTCCAGACCGCAGCATCTCTGCATGTACCTGGGTTCCCAGGGTCCGCAGTTCCGGAACCAGTCCACGGATTTCTTCTTTATAAGGGGCCTGCGGCAAAAGGACGGGCGGCTCTTTTGCGTTTTCCCGCAGATACAGATCACACATCAGAGCATCCTCGAACTGTCCCATCCGTTCGGACTCCACTTTCTGGCTGATCAGGTCATGGAAAATTTCATAGCGGGCCAGCCGGCTATGGTTCAGTCCCGTCAGGTTCCGCTCATCGTAATACCGCGCCATATACGCTCATACATGGCAAACGCACCGTCAAATTCCTGTTCAAACAGCTTTAAGGTCCGCAGGAACTGGCGGCTGTTGTAGTAGACCTCCACCATATCCTCCACACCTTTTAAGCGGAGCACATCGCTGTACGGCAACCACTTTGTCGACAGGACCTCATACGGTGCCTTTCCCCGGTACTGTAAATCATACTCCTGCACCTTCTCATACATGTAAGAGCCCTTTAATACTTTCAGGAATCCGAGCTGAAACTGCTCCGGCTCCATGGAATAGACCTCATTGAAGGACCGTTCAAAGGACTCTGTAATCTTCATAGGGAAGACCCGCGATCAGATCCAGATGCTGATGTACATTCTTTCCGGCATTGATCCGCTCTACCACATAACGAAGCCGTTTCAGATCCATTTTCCGCCGGATTGCCCGGATCGTATCCGGGTTGGTGCTCTGCACGCCAATCTCCAGCTGGATCAGTCCCGGCCGCATGCGGCTGATCAGCTCCAGCTCTTCTTCATCCAGCAGATCTGCCGTAATCTCAAAATGGAAGTTGGTCACCCCATTGTCATGCTCCAGAATATGCTTCCAGATTGCCATGGCATGACTCTTTTTTCGCATTAAAGGTCCGGTCTACGAACTTCACCTGAGGTACTCGTTTTTCCAGAAAGAAATCCAGCTCCGGCAGCACCAGCTTCAGATCCCGGAACCGAACGGACTTGTCGATGGAGGACAGGCAGTAACTGCAGGAAAACGGACAGCCGCGGCTGCTCTCGTAGTAAACGATGCGGTTCTCAAACCCTTTTAAGCTCGGATACAGAAACGGAATCCGGCTCATGTCCATGACCGGACGAATGGGCTGGTCACAGATGGTTCCGTCCGCACCGTGGTAGGTCAGGCCTGCAACCTGGGACATGCGATGCCAGAAGGCTGATACCCATGCAGCCTCTGGCCAATCCTGCAATTCCGGCATCCGGCCGGAATCTGCCACGGTCTCAGTTCCCACGTTCTTCTGCTCGTTCCACCCCAGGCTCTGCATCTGTTTTAGGCTCCGCACCGTGCATCCCAGCGTCCGGTAACATTCCAGAAGGGCAGCGAACATCTCCTCGCCTTCGCCCTTCATGACGCCGAACACCTCCGTCTCCCTTGAAAGAAGCTCCGGCGCGTCATAGGAAACCTCCGGGCCGCCCAGCCAGATATCGGCCTCCGGCAGCACCTTATGAATGTCCCGCACCAGATCCAGCGCATAGGCAATATTCCAGATATAACAGGAAAATCCCACCACATCCGGTTTTCTCCGGTAAATATCCTGCAGAATCAGTTCCATCTGGTTGTTGATGGTGTACTCTGCAATTTCCACCTGCATGCTACAGCCCGGTTCATCCTGCTGCCCGGTTATCGAAATCTCTGCAGCACCGCTGTCCGCATATTCCCTCTCTGCAAAGAGCGCACAAGGGAGACCATCCTCCCGCAGATTCTGGTCTCCCTGCACCGGTTCTGCCGCGCCCTGGGACTCGGCAAACATTTTTAAACTGTACACTCCCGGGTTGGAGTGAATGTATTTGGCATTGATCGCCGTGAGTAAAAACTTCATATCTTATACGTCAATCTCAATCTTTCTTCCGGTCTGGTCGTACTGGTAATACCGCACGCCTGCCGCGTTCAGCATGCGTTTGAAGCCCGCACGGACGGAGAATCCGGATATTTATCTTCCTTATAAATAATGGTCTTAATTCCCGCCTGAATAATGGCTTTCGCGCACTCATTGCAGGGAAAAAGGGTTACATAAATCTTACTGCCCTCAGGCTTCCGCCCCGGTAATTTAAGATGGCATTCAACTCACTGTGGGTCACATACAGATATTTTGTGCTATACGGATCATCCGCCTCCTGTTCACGTCCCCAGGGAAATTCGTCATCGGAGCATCCCTTTGGAAATCCGTTGTATCCCATGGACAGGATCTTATTGTCCTCGCTGACAATACAGGCACCCACCTGGGTGTTCGGATCCTTGGAACGGCGGCCGGATAAGTCCGCCACACCCATAAAATATTCGTCCCAGGAAATATAATCTGTACGTTTCTTGGAATTGCTCATAGCACGCTTCCTCCCATCTCTTTTCTTTTGCCGTTTGCTTCTATCCCTGCCGTTTCACACCTTCAGCACATGATAGCCTGCCGCTTTCGTCAGCCGGTTCATGATAGCCTGTCCCAGGTGATCTTTGGAAAAGCTTTCTGAATAAATGCAGTCCACATCCAGATCGTCAAACTCTCTCAACACAGCAAACAGGTTATGGGCAATGGTTTCCTCCTTTTGCCCGAAGTCCCACGCTGCGGACTTCTCCTGCGGGAAACGGTCTTTTGTTTCATCGGTACAGATCACGCCAACCTTTTTGCCCTCTGCCAGTTTTTCTTTCACCAGCGCATTGATGGTTTCCACCACCTTATCTGTCTCGCCCTCTACCAGCTGCAGGTCCGCATGGGGCGCATAATGGCGGTATTTCATGCCCGGTGCCTTTGGTCGCAGGTCTGCGCTCGGTGGTGCCTGAATCGCCGGATCAATCTCCACTCTGCCAACGGTCTCCCGCAGCATCTCCATGGTAATGGCACCCGGACGGAGCAGAGTCGGAACATCGCCGGAGACATCCACAATGGTGGACTCCACACCGATCCCCACCGGACCGCCGTCCAGGATCATCTCAATTTTGCCTTCCATATCCTGCCATACATGCTGGGCCGTGGTCGGACTTGGACGCCCGGAGGTGTTGGCGCTCGGCGCTGCCACCGGAACTCCAGCCAGCTTGATGAGCCGGTTTGCCACCGGGTCGCTTGGCATACGGACTGCCACCGTATCCAGACCACCAGTCGTTCCATAAGGCACAATATCACTCTTTGGAAATACCATGGTGAGCGGCCCGGCCAGTATGCTTCCGCCAGTTTTCTTCCAGCTTCCGGAATATATGCCACCAGCGGCTTTAACTCCTCCAGACAGGAGATGTGCGCGATCAGCGGATTGTCGGACGGGCGGCCTTTCGCTGCGTAAATCTTCTTTGCCGCAGCCTCATCCAACGCGTTGGCACCAAGGCCGTACACCGTTTCCGTCGGAAACGCCACCAGGCCGCCATCACGTAAAATCTGCGCTGCCTCTGCCAGTTCCTCATCTTTAATCTGTTTTGTATCTTCTATTTTACCAGTTTTTGTATCCATAGGTTTACCTTTCTTTGCAATTGCGCTTTTATCGGTACAATGATTCTGCCTTATCATAACACAAGACGCCCTGCGGTGCAAGGCACACCGCGGGGCGTCAGAATAAACTCTGTGTCAAAAAATCATTCCCATTCACACACTGCTCTAGGCGTTGACACGTTTGCTGTTCTTTGCGGTTTTCTGATGGGTTCCCACACTGTGGATCAGAACGCTGACGCGCTTGTAAACCAGAGGTAACCACAGATACCACAATACCCTTTACCAGGTTGAACGGTCCTACACAGAAGAGTGCGAAGGTCCATACACTTCCCACTGCCGGGTTGATAGCAGCACCTGCTGCCAGAATGGTCTCCATCGGCATAAAGTTGGAGTAGAACGGAAGCATCACCAGTGCATTGGCTGCCACGCCGACTGCTGCCATTAAGACCGTTCCCACAACCAGACCGGTCATAGCGCCTTTGCGGGTATGAGAGATCTTATAGATCAGTCCTGCCGTAATGACCATGGAGCAGGAAATAACCAGGTTCGCGAACTCACCTACAAATCCGGTGCTGGTCGGCTTTAATACCAGCTTTACCAGAATCTTTACTACTTCCATAATAGCTCCGGCCACCGGTCCCATGGCAAAAGGTACCGATCAGCACCGGAACTTCGCTAACATCCAGCCCGTAAAAGCTCGGTGCCAGGAACGGAAGCGGAAATTCAAAGAGCATCAGCACGCCGGCCAGCGCACCGAACATTCCCATCAATACCACATTTTTTGTTGTAAGCAGTTTTTCTTTCATGTCTTTTTCCTCCTGAAATTTTGTACTTAAGTTCATCATTCAGAGGAATCGTGTGCTGACAGAGGAGTGGGAACCTTTGTTCCCAGGCAAATGATCCATAAAACAAAAATCCCCCGGATATTTCTATCCGGGGGTGTTCAGTCATTCATGCCGCTCTCACGGGGCTCCCGCGAAAGTCTTCACACAATTTCTTCTCTCATCCAGACTATACTGTCGGTTTTGGAATCTCACCAAATCAGCTGCTTTACGCAGGTCGCGGACTGTAACCGCCGGTGGGGAATTGCGCCCCGCCCCGAAGAACTTATCGTTGACTTAACTATAGTACAGTTTTCTGTAAAAAATCAAGCGGATTCTTCCCCATTCAAAAACTCCATCACCCCCATATGGATCGTCCAGGCCAGCCGGTCCTGATACTCCTCAGAATTCAGCTGCGTGGCCTCTTTCCAGTTGGATAAAAAGCCACACTCCACAATCACAATGGGCTGCTTTACATGCAAAAGAAGATAGTAATTCCCATTGGGCTTTGCCTGCCTGGTATTCTGTTCTCCTAACACATAATCAAAGCGCCTCTGCAGAATCTCTGCGAGGCGCTTTCTCTTTCGATGTTTTGTAATAAAAGACCTGGCCGCCGGATATGGGTTCCTGATGATAGCTGTTCTGATGAATGCTCACCACCAGATCCGGATCCGCCTCTGCAATTTTTTTACAGCGGTTTTTCATATCCGCCATTTTTTGCTGCTGTCACTTTCCTCATAAAACCCCCGGTCATCTTCCCGGGTCATGAATACTTCCACTCCTTCTGCCTCCAGATATGCCTTCAGCCGTTTCGCGATCTGCAGGTTAATCTCCTTTTCCAGACTTCCGTCCACACCAATCTTGCCGGATCAAAAACCGCCGTGACCGGCGTCTAAAACAACAACCGGACGGCGGCTCTTCGCCGCCACTGCCTGACCAGATGCCATCAGCCCCGCCTGACGGGATACCAGAAATACAGCTATGAGAAGCATGACTGCCATCAGCAGTTCCGGCAGTCTCCGGCGCTGCTCTGCTGAATTTCCATTCTGCTCCCGCTGTTCACTTCAATCCATTGTTTTTTCTCACCTTACCGCCCAGATTCCACTTTTCCTGTAAAATATATGATTCCAGAGCTGCGAAAAAAACACGGTCTTTTCATTTATCGGGAAATTGCCCTGCAACAGGCAATATCAATCCACATCCAGCCGGTTATAATTCCGTACGCCATCCTCCAGAATATACTGGAAGTAGTCTCCCTGCTGGGTTGCCATGCCTGCATCCTGCCAGAGCGCGTAAGCGGATCATTCCGAACCTGATCCTGCACCTGATACGCCGTTCCCTGATAATAATGATATTTTAACAGAGAATACAGCTGAGCCATCTGCTCCCGCTCACTGTCTGTAATCTCTGGCACTTCCCTCAGTGCCGCCACTGCCTGGTTATAGAAAACCCGCCGCAAAAAACGGAGTCTGAAATTCTTTGAAATCCAGCAGATCGGCTCTGTCCGGCCATTTTTCTTCGCCCACGCTTCCACATCAAGGGATCTGGTCCGGTACAGGAAACTCCGGTCATCCCGGTATGTCAGAATCGCGTACTTGCAGGACGGAGTTGCCAGGGACGCTGTCACCATCTCCCAGATTCCCGGTTCTCCTCCGCGCGCTTGCAGTGCTGCACATGCAGATGTCCGCTTAAAACAGCGGTACATCCCAGGTTTCAGAAGATCCACAAACTGTTCACTGTGTTCAATGGTGCATTCATCTACATAAATCTCGCTCTCATCCAGCAGGTTATGGTGAGCAATGGGAATGATCTCCACACCGGCATCCCAGGCTGCTTCTAACTGCTGTTCGATCCATTCGTAGGTTGCCTCGGAAATGGCTCCGCCAACCTTATTCACCGGACTGTACTGGCAGCTGTCAATCATGAGGAGCCAGGTGTTTCATCCAGCTCATACAGATAACTCAGACTGTTCGGATCCTCGCTGGCCGCTTCATCGTAGCCAAAAGCCCGGTAAATCTGCCGGAATTCCTCCGGAGTCGTATACTCTGCCGGAAACCGTTCCTCTCCCTCATAGCGCGCCGCCTGACGGTTATTGATGTCATGATTTCCCGGAATGACAAGGACCGGAATTCCGTTATTCTCCACCCGGTGAAGCTTTTCCGCCAGATCCTTATGGCTGGCCTTCTCGCCGTTTAATGTCAGATCTCCGCTTAAAACCAGCGCATCCGGCCGCAGCTTTACCACCTCATCCAGAAACGCGTCGGTGATCTGGTCAATGTAAGTTACTACCTTGCCGTCACCATACTCCACCATTTCCTGAAAACGCGGCCCGCCATCGGTCAGGGAATCCGAAAATAATGGATATCCGTACCCAGCATGATATTTTCCACCCAGCCGCCGTCTTCTGCCTTCGGAAGCGGACCGGAATCCTCCACAATCTCTGTTTCCTGTGGCTTTTTCCTGATGCTTCAGGTCTTCTCCTTTTCAGAATCACCATCTGAAGAAGTTTCTCCAGCAGTATGTTCTGATGCTTCGCCTGCGGACGCATCCGTTCCGCCTCGCTGTTCTGTTCCGTTTCGGCTTTCTTCTGATACTTCCGTCACAGCCGCCGGATTCTCCTTCTGACATCCGCCAACAGCGCTGCTGTAGCCAGAACAGGCAGAAAGGCAGATAAAATCTGCCTTCTGCCTCCCAGTCTCTTTTCATATCCATCACCCTCTTCCAAACCATCTCGCGTTTAAAAGCAGAACTACGGCAGTTTCATCGATATCCCAGACATCTGCAGGTTCCAGGCCAAGGCGCCAGCAGGCAACACCCGCCAGGCCATTGTCCCGAATCAGCTGCATCTTCAGTTCCAGGGAACGCTCCTCTTCCATCCAGATTTCGTAGTTCACTCCGTCTTTCTCCAGTTCTCCGTAATACTGGCCAAGGTCGTCCTGCCAGTACAGTTCCACCTGATTGGTTTCTACCCATTCTTTGGCACTGGAGATTCCTACGGACTGGGAACTGGTTCCCGACGCATCCTCTTTCCAGATACGGGTATAAAACGGAATTGCGCTGATCAGTTTTTCCTTCGGTACCTGCTTTAACAGATCCGTAATGCCCTGTCTCATAGCCGATGGACGCGACCGAACCGGCCTCTCCGCCTGCGAAATGCTCGTCATACCCCATCATGACCCATAATCCGCCACGCGTCCCTGCTCCGCCCAGTTGTAAAACGCGGAATAAGAAGACGGCACATAGGAATCAATGGATAAGACCAGGCCTGCCTTTCTGCAGTCCACAGAAAGTTCCCGGATAAACTGTACATAATGAGGTCCCGCGGAAGCCTTGATTCCTCCACATCCAGGTTGATGCCGTCAAATCCGTAGGTCGGGCATCCTTCATCAGAGAGGCGATCAGCTTCTTTCTGGCCGCCGTGCTGGCAAACAGAACCTCTGACTGTACATTGTCTCCTTTGTTGAAATTATCCAGCACGGCCCATACCTGCATGCCCAATGCATGAGCCTGATCTACATAATTCTTATCCGCAAGGGACTCGTAATTTCCATTGTTGTCCGTCAGCATGAACCAGGTCGGCGCGATCACATTCACGCCCTTTGTGGCAGATATCAGGGTCTGCATTGCCTGGTTTGCGGAAAGGTTTGTCACCTGATGCCATACCAGCACCACTGGCTCGTCCATAGAGATACTGGTGTATTCCGGCTCCTGAAATGTGCTGACCAGAGTTCTTGCTTCCGTTTCCTTCAAACGCCGGTTCGGCAGATACCCGACCTGGCCATCCTCCGTCCGTACCCGGCTCCAGTTTTCCAGCTGCTCCAGGACGGTCACCTCTGTCCCGGACAAAACTTCTGTGATCAGGGCACTCTTTACCCCTCCCGGATTCGCAGCGCGGTGTTCTTCTTCACCTTTGCAAGCTGCTGTGGTTCCCTATGTGGTATCCAAAAACTCTGTGTACCCCGTCCGTATCAAAGGCCTCAATGCGCACATTGGTATAGGTACTCACCAGACTGGAAAGCAGCCACACAGTTCCGTCCTGCTGTACCAGCAGCGGCTTTCCCGCTGCTTCCCATGGTTTCTTCATTTGCATACACGATCTGGTCCGGCAGTGTGTAGATCAGCTGGCTGTTTTCCTCATCCCAGTAGAACCGCTTCATTAACTGCCTCGTCAACCCAGTTGACCGGCAGATAAACCTGGCCGTCTATATACCGGCCTTTCACGCCCTCTTCCGTTCACTGTTCAGAAAGACTGCAACCTCGTTCCCGCTGGCCTGATACCACTCGCTCTGATCCACCTGCTCTTTTGATGGTTTGTACTTCCGGTATAAAATAAATCCCTGCCGCTGCCCCCGCAGCAAGCACGATTGTCAGTATCACAGTCAGTACTGTTGTCAGAAATCTTTTCATCTGCCGTATCTCCTTACTGGTATTCTTATCTCCCAGTATAGCATAAATCTGACACGGCTTCTCTTAAATTTTCCTGATCTTTTTTCTTTTTCCCGGGCTGAATCGGGGGATTCTCTTTTTTCTTTATCTGTGATACACAATATCAAAGTGGATTTCTTTTAACCGTCTGGCTTTCATATAGTCTTCTGCTTCTTCATTCACCCCCTCGCCTGATGATCTTCCTGCGGAATATCCTCCAGAATATAATCCCCATATAGAAACTGCCGTCCTCACGAACCTCAAACAGCTTTTCCCACGTTGCGTCGCTGGCATCCACTCCGTCGATCAGAACGCGGATTCCACGTTTCTGGTAGCGCTTCAGGCCTTCCACGTAAACCTGTTTTCCTTCGCTTTTTTCATTCTCCTGTACGGTCATATCATACCTCTTTTCTGCAAAACGGCATCCGTTATTTCCAGAAGGTTTTGCGTGACACATTTTCTGCTGCAGTTCAGGCACAGTGAACCGCAGTCATTTTCTTCCACTTGTATAAAATACGGTGCCGCCCGCATTTTTTACCGGTTCTCCAGTCCTTATTGCATTTTGCCCGGCCCCCGCCGCGTGAACAATAAGTCCTCAAAGCACGGTATTTCTTCTCTGGTAATGCGAAATGCATCTGCTGAAGCCGGAAGTCTCTGCAGTCTGCAATGAAACAGCTTTTCTATTTCTCTTCTGGTATCTTCTCCGCCCGAAGCAACAGCCATTTTCCAGCTTTCATCCCTGTTTCCCGCCTGCTCCAGCACTTCCAGAAATGCTTCCGCCTTCCATTCATTTAACGATCCCACCAGGATTTTTCTGTCACAGCGCGCACTCACACAGGCTGCTCTCTGTTGCTTCTCCGTAATCCAGAATAATGTAATGATAGTCTCTGCCCAGACAAAACGATAGCACCGACGGATCTGCCATTTTGTAATAATCCACTTCCATAATCCGAAACACTTCCCATTTATTCCGGCTCTGGTCCGTCTCCTGCCGTTCTTTTCCGGCAAAACGCCCTATCCTTTCAAAATCACCGTGATCGTTCCACTCTAACAGCGCTGTCTTTTTTCGTTTCACTCCCGTCAGATAATTCGCCAGGGAAACCGCCAGATGACTGGTTCCCACTCCCCCGGCCACAGCCGGCCAGGCCGATTACACGAACCCGGGTTCCTGACAGGCTTACCGGAGTTTCTTTTTTCTTTCCCCAAATACGTTTCGCGACGTGTCTCCTCCCTGTCCAAACCACCGGTTCCAGATAAGCCGGTACACACAGTCCGATTTCCGGCTTCCCTGTAAACGGATTCTCGAAATACGACATCCTCAGTCCTTCTGCGCATGGCTGTTTCTGTCGAAAAGACAAACTTCCACAAAACAGATTATAAATGACGCTCAGGCCCCGCACAGATTCACATAACCCTGCTGCCTCTTCAGAGTTTTCCCATTCCCATGGTTTTCCTCCGCATATAAGCAGGTATCCGTCTGCGTTTTCCTGCGTCAGCAGGTTCGGATCCGCACCGCAGTCCAGAATGCGGATCCGGTATCCGGACGGTTTCCATTCCACTGCCTCGCCATAGCAGGGAAGCATGGGCGTTTTCCAGATACGAAACACACCACTTGAATCTGCCCTGGCTCCACGACACTCTGCCAGCTGGCGTACCGCGCCGATTCATTAAATTCTTCGTAAACCGCTGACATTCCGCACTTTTTGCAGATATGCCACCAGTCCCATAGCAATGTGGGTTGTTCCCACACCGTGACGGCTGCCCGCCACGGCAATCACCAGAGACTCCTCCATACGCTTTGCACCATGTTGAAATACACCATTTTCTGACTGATCCCAAAGTTTTTGCAACGCTTTTTCCAGTTCCTCTACGGTCTGAAACCGTCTGTCCTTCTCTTTCTGCAGACACTTTCGAATCAGACGCATCAGGCGCCGTTCGGTTATTCCTGATAATTTCACCTGCTCCGGCCGGACCTGTTCTCCCGTGAAATGTCCTGTCAGCATGTAATGGAGGACAGCACCAATGGCATAAATATCGGTTCTTCCATCTAAAACATCTCCCGTATACTGTTCCGGCGCCGCGCAGCCAGCCGTTCCGTAACGTTCTGCCAGACGTTCTGCTTCATCCGCGTAAACTGCATGATCAAAGTCGATCAACTTGATTGTGTTTTTATAAAGTAAAAAGATTTTTGGGTTGTAAATCAAGATATAAAACAGGGGTAGGCATTGTTGAATGCATGATATGTACCAGATGGCAAATCTGAATTCCGTACCGGATCGTCATTGCCGATGAACAATGTCCTGATTCTCGGATCAGGGCATATAAAGAATCTCCTTCGAGATACTCTTCAATCAGGTAGCTGTACTGCTCATCTTCTGCCAGGTCATATACGATGGGTATTGCCTGGTCACGAATCCCCTTCAGTATCAGCGCTTCTTTTCTAAACAGTTCGTAGTTAACAAAGGTCTTTGGAACCCCTTTTAATGGCGCGGTATTCGTCAAGTTCCATGTGCCTTGCCAGAAATACTGTGCCGCTTCTGCCGCAGCCAAGTACACGGCACAACCGGTACTTTCCGAATAAAATGGTATCCGCTGTTTTCTCCTCCTTCCCTGTACTTGTCTCTGTGATACTATTGTAATCTGAATAACGCCATCTGACAAGGATATCCTTCTTCAAGGTTCGACAAAATTCGCCAAATGGGTAAGAATCACAGTTCTGCCACCATGGTATCATACGGCATTTTCAGTTCAGAAAATTCCTGCCTGTGAACTGTAACACATACTTCTTAACATTTCCTGAAATTTTCACATAGGAATTGATATTTTCCCGTATCATATACTATAATTAGAGTAGGAAAGCAGATTCTTTTTTTTTCTGTTTTCTCCTGAATTTCAAATTGAAAGGAGTGATCTTATGAAAATTGAACGAATCAATGAAAACCAGATCCGGTGCACACTGACCAGTCTTGACCTTAGTTCCCGCAACTTAAATCTGGGTGAGCTTGCTTTATGGAAGTGAGAAAGCCCGCAGCCTGTTTCGTGAGATGATTCAAAAGGCCTCCAATGAAGTTGGCTTTGACGCTGAAGATATCCCCTGATGGTGGAAGCTATTCCACTGTCCGGTGAAAGCGTGATGTTAGTCATCACCAAGATAGAGGATCCCGAGGAACTGGACACCCGCTTTTCCAAATTCTCCCTCTTTCCGAGGATGGGGCTGAAAATCTCTGGGGCGGCCTCGCGAATGAACTGTTAGAGGGCGCTGACGGACTCATGGAACTGTTTAAGCAGAATATGCTCGCGGCAAACGCGCCGGCTACTTCCGGTTCCTCCGACACAGCCACACTGCAGACCCCGGATACTTCCGCGGACAAAATTCCGGCAGACGGTGTTCCATCCATTCAGACCCGCATCTACCGTTTTGGAAGCCTCGACCAGATTTCCGACGCGGCCAGGGCAGCACAGTCGCTGGGAAACGTAGCCAGCAGGCTTTACAAAAAGCCCGGAACCAGCCAGTATTATCTGGTTCTTTCCAGCCAGTCCGCTGACCCGGTTGTTTTCAGCCGTGTATGCAACCTGCTTGCGGAATACGGGGAAAAGATCCGGACCGATGCCGCAGGCGAAGCCTACTATCAGGAGCATTTTGAAGTCATTGTCGGATCAGACGCCCTGCAGAAGCTTGCACTGATCTGAATACAGAGACAAAAAAGCGAAGCACCATCTTACGATGGCCTTCGCTTTTTTATTTTTCGCGTTTCCGCTTCTTATTTATCAGCCAGGATCTCATTGATACCATTTACCAGTGAGTCACAGTCAATGCCGTGAACCATGCATGCCTCTTCCAGAGACTCTCCCTGAGAAGACGGGCAGCCCAGGCAATGCATACCTGCACGCATTAAAATCGGGGCAATCAGATCGCTCTTCTGAAGCAGCTCACCGATTAACATATCTTTACTGATCTGCATGTTAAATTCCTCCTTTTTTGGATATACTACACTACACTATAATACTTTTTCACCAAAATACGCAAGTAATATTCATGAATCACAGAGATTTCATGCCTGTCTGGGAACAGCAGCGCTGCCGGAACACCTCTTGCATCACCATTCCTCTGGTCCTGGAAGATGCCATCGCCGCCCCATCAGACCAACCCGCAGGGCATTCATGCAGGTCGCATAAATTCATAATGATAATTTTGTTCATTTTTGCTAAATCATAGTGCTTTTCTAGGAATTATTTTCGAATAGTTACCCAAAGCTAACTATGTATTGTACCTTATTTTATTCAAAAGTGCAATATTTTCCTCTTGAATATTTTTTCGATTTAGTATACAATGATGCTATCGAAATGATTATAGAATATTTAAGGAGGATATTATCATGGCATATGTAATTTCTGATTCTTGTGTTAGTTGCGGTACCTGCGAGAGCGAGTGCCCGGTAAGCGCTATTTCCCAGGGAGACAGCCAGTACGTTATCGACGCTGACGCTTGCATCTCCTGCGGTACCTGTGCAGGTGTTTGCCCGACCGGCGCTATCAACGAGGGTTAATGAAACACAACTCTTCAAATGCCTCTTCTGTATTTGCGGTACAGAAGAGGCATTTTTTATTGCCATAACAGCCATACGCTGATATCTTATAGTTACAGAGAACCAATTGCAACAACGAAAGGAGTTTTCCCATGACAAAGAAAAAAACCTCTGATCGCCCTTACCCCTTATTTCAATATTGAGCGTGACGAACCTTATATGCGCCCGGCCTACTTAAAAGCCATCCGCGCTGTCGGCGGCACTCCGCTGATTCTTCCACTGGATCTGGAAGAGGAAGACCTTCAGCAGGTCGTAGACACCTTTGATGGTTTTTCTCTTTACCGGCGGGCCAGATATTCACCCGTTTTACTTCGGTGAGCAAACCCAGGAAAACTGTGCCAATGTCTTCCTGCGCCGGGACCGTATGGAGATGGCCCTGTTAAAACTGGTCATGAAAACCGGCAAACCGGTTTTGGGCATCTGCCGCGGCATCCAGCTTCTGAATGTAGCACTGGGCGGTGATATCTATCAGGACATTCAAGCCAGTTTCCACAGGATTTTCCCATTGCCCATACCCAGCCCCTTTGACTATGTGATCCCATCTCACAAAGTCGAGGTGGTTCCGGAACTCTGCTGGCACGCGCCTGACCGGCGGTGAAACCCTGCAGGTCAACAGCATGCACCATCAGGCCTGCCGTAAGATTGCCCTGGGACTTATCGCCTGCGGCCATGCCTCCGGCGGACTTACAGAAGCCATTGAAAACCAGATTACCCATTCTTTTCTCGGTGTCCAGTGGCACCCGGAATATCTGTGGGAACAGGATCCGGCCATGAGACAGCTTTTGAAGCATTGTAAAGGCGGCCCGCTGATCTGCGGCCCGCCTTTTTACCAGTCCTATTACAGTTTTTTCCACTCCGCCCGAATTTCTTTTTTCGAAAAAACGGCATCCGGGCCGCTGCTGCCTCCGCTTTTCCTTTATTTTCCTTCTGATGCGCCCGCAGTGTCTCATCCAGAGCCTTAAAGCGCTCCTCCCTCTTTCTCATCACTGATTCGCATCATATATTCCAGTTCCTGCACCATACGGTCATTCACCTGACGGCTGATTTCCTCGCTGAGCGCCTCATTATTCTGACGCATAGCCTGTCCGATGGCATTGCCGATGATGTGATTCATGAGCTGCTGGAACTGCTCCAGCTTTTTCCTGCTGCGACATTACCGCAGGCTCTTCTTCCGTTCTGGCTGCTACCTCTGCCTTTCCCTCTCCATTCATATTCCTCTCCGCACTCTCCTCATTCATACTGTCACCCTCATCCGGTTTTTCCGGCGCTGCGTCCGCATTGCGGTATCCCGTTCCAGGCTCTTTCCCGCCTCATCCACACTGCTGTATCCTGTTCCCCGGTATTTTCCTCGCCTCATCCACATTGCGATATCTTGTTCCCGGCGCTTCCTTCACTGTATCTGCATAGCGGTACGCCATTTCCGGCTCCAGCTGCACCGCACCGGCTGGGAGGCATGCCGCAAAAATATCCACGGCGTTCTGCCGCAGCGCCTCATTTAAATCCAGATTTTTCTCCCCGTCCAGCATCCGCTTCAACACCGGCTCAATTGCCTTTAACTGGTATCCCTTCTCTTTCAGTTCATTGATCTTTTGAAACATCTCAATATGCAGCTTTGTATAATACCGTTGATTTTTCCTGTCCCGCGGTATCTCCAGATGCAGCCTGTCCTCCCAATAACGGAGCACATGATTCTCCACACCCACCAGCCTGCCCGGCCTGGGATATGGAGTAACGTCTTTCAGCCATCCTTTTTCTCTCCTTAAGGTCTTTTCATAATTTTCATTACAGCTTATTTAAATAGTATGAATCGTCCTTCAGAATTATGCTTAAGGGACAAAAGAAAAAAGGGATGAATCAGGCTAAACCCGCTTTTCACTATTTTCGGTTGTGTTCGTTCTCTGCCTGACGGTAGATCTGGATTGTGGAATATACGTGCTGCTCAATGCAGCAGCTTTTTTTAAGCCTTCCGTGTCTGGAGAGCTCCAGTTGGTTTACAATGTTCGTATGCTCTCTCCTGAACCTCTTAACGTCTCTTTATTTGTGACGTGTAAAACCAGTAAACATGCCTGCGTAAACATTCAGGCTCTCATACATGTTGTCACGATCTGGTCATTTAGCAGCAGCATTTGATGATTTCTGTGAAGCCGCCGGTCGTAC